>MDTC01223900.1_pt1 | contig 13058 bp, 5 predicted proteins | sample 811181 | NCBI WGS metagenome assembly MDTC01 (sample SAMN05326644, study PRJNA326480) | marine metagenome | isolation source: seawater | place: Pacific Ocean: North | collected 2011 | reverse complement strand
GTGGCAAAACAAAGCATAATTTAGGTAAAATTCCTTTTTTTTGTGAGGGGATACCTATTTATTACCTTACATCAGTCAACGAAATGTGAATGTGAGACAATTCGCTTCTGTAGCAGTGGTATTTTTATTTTTTGGAACTATTCTATTTTGGAATCCAGCAGTAGCTGAGGAAGTAGAAGGACAAGAGCAAGATATCAATCTTTATTTGTATAGTGAAAATGGAGTAGGTAAGCTTCACACTAGAGAAACAGGAAATCACGGAGATGCAGAATCAGTTAATATTCCTATAGGAAGTAGTTATTTTTTTGCATTAAATTTCAGTCTCCAATCAGATTTAGAGAGTAAATCATATAGAACCGATGTAGGATTTCACATATATCTTTATGCAAATTCAGCTAATTTTGATACAGGTCACTTGAATATTTATGTTAGAGATGGAACTACTATGACTGGTGGAGAACTAATTGCAACCGGAGGTATGGATGTCCCTTCCGTATTACAGGGCAATAATGAAGATCATGTAGATATTTTTTGGGAAGACAGTTATGGGCCAACACATGATTTTGATGTAGAGCATTTTATTGTTCTTGAATTAGAAAATGATGGAGATAATGCAATTAATTTAGAACTGGACACAGGTAAAGATGGGGAATCACCTTCAAGATTAATCACAACCACAAATCCAGTTACAAATATTGATATTATTACAGAATCTTATAATCTAGAAACATCTGATTTAGATGATTTGATTTCAACAGATAATTTCCAGCCTAATCTTCCAGTAGATTTCTCAAAGGTTTTTGTTTCAGCTCAGGCATTGAATGCTTTTGGAACATATGATATTACCGAATTTAAAGTCAGTGCATTTGATTCAGACGATAATGAATTATTTGCAGATAATTTAGAAATAGATGAAGCTGAAGATAATAGTGGAACTAATGATTTTGAGGAGATAGTATGGAATTACAATGACCCTGCAGAGCTTGACGAAAATCATAATGGAAAAGGGATTTACACAGTTAGAGTATCAGCTATTGATCAACAAGGAAATGAATTTTATCTTGATAAATCTATTCAAATGGATGCCTATGGAATTTATTTATCTACTCCAGATACACAAGAAAATGTTGCAGTAGGTGGAGAAATATCTTATCCGATTCTTGTTAGAAATTCAGGAGATGAAAATGATAAATTTACAATTGAGCCAAGTGAAACGTCAGAGAATTGGGTAGTCAGCCCTCAATCTTGGACAAGTAATACATTATCTCCAGGGGATGAGCAATTAGTTACTTTTACAGTTTCTGTAGCCGATTCAACTGAAATGGTAGGTAAAAATACAATTGTAGTTTTTACTGGACGTTCAGAGAATTCAGTTACTCCCGTTAATTTTGATTTAGAGACAAAAACTTCAGTTGGTGCAGCTTATGAAATATCAATGTATTTTGAAGACCCAGCTTCAGGTCAGGCCGTAACAAGTTTCAGTACGAATGGTGTTGCAGGAGATTGGAATCAATATCAGTTGAGTATAGCAAATCAAGGTCAAGCTACAGATTCAGTTCAATTGATTTCGCAGGAAGTCCCTGCCGACTGGGAAATTAAATTTGAGTATAATGATTTAGATGATGGAACTATAACTGTTAACGACATTCCAAGACTTGGTGATGGTTATAATGTGGTAAATGTTACAGTTTGGGCCAAACCTGCACAAGGTGGGGATATAGATACAGCATCAATTAAGTTGATAGGAATCTCGCAAGGTAATACTACTAAAAGTGACACTGCAACTTTGGTCATAACTAGATCTTTTGGTTTATCTTTGTCATTGGTTCCACAAAGTAGCTCTGGAATATTCATAAATAAACAAGCAGGGCAACAGTTTGAAGTTGATTTTCTTTTAGAATCTGCAATAGATGGTGAACACACAATTCAACTGTACATGGGGGACAATTTTCCAGACGGATGGAGCCATTCCTTTAAAGAAAATGGAGCAACAGTTACTGAAGTTTCTATAAGTGGAGGGGAGAGTAAATCGTTAGATTTATTCATAACAGTGGGAAGTCAAGCAGTTTACAAAGAAGATGGAGATGTGTTTGATGCATATGCCCAAGATATATCCGATTCTAGCGTGGTGGCAAAAAAGCAATTAACAGTAATATTAGCTTACAGTGGAGGATTTGAATTATCCTCAGTAAAGTATAGAGGAACACTTGCTCCAGAAGGCAGTTATACTTTCCAATTAACGATCGAAAATAAGGCAAATGCTAATGACAAATTTACACTTTCAGCATCATCAGTACCTTCAGGGTGGCGTGTTCTTTTCATTAATGGCATTAGTTTTGAGGTGGAAGCGGGAAGAACATTATCAGTTCCAATCAAGATTGAAGTTAGTGATGAAGCTAGAGACGGTGATCAAGAAAGTATTACTATCTCTATATTCAGTGACATTTCAAACCAAGAAAAGCAGCAATCATTTATTATAGATGTAGAACAAGGATTTACAGCAAGATTGACTACTGCAATATCTGATTTATGGTATATTTTTGTATTCTTTGCTTTGATAATAGTAGTAGGTGCAATTTCATACAATCAACAAGATGATGAGGATTGGGACGATGAAGAAGAATATGAATCACCTTCCAACACTCAGAATCAGAGTTCAGATTTATCAGATGCTGAAGAATCTTCTTCAGAGAATGATTGGGATGATTGGGATTAGACTAACAATATGTCAGCAACTTTAAGATATTTAGGCGGAGCCTCAGAAGTAGGGAGAATCGGTGCAGTTTTGGAAGGCGATAACGGTCGTTTACTGCTAGATTATGGTTTACAACCGGATGATCCTCCAAAATGGCCTTTACCAGCTCCAGATGTAGATGCATTACTACTTACCCATGCACATTTAGATCATTGTGGTTTAGTTCCAAAAATAGCCAGTAGAGGAACACCTATTGTTTCTACACCAGTAACTGGAGATCTTGCAGAGAGAATGGCTCAGGATACATTGAGAGTTGCAGAAATTGAAAATTATCCATTACCTTTTCATAAATCTGCAATTTCCGATTTAGTGCAAAATCATAGAGGTATTGTTCCAGGTAATGTTGAATATAGAGGAGGCTTTGAGTTTAATGTTTACAACGCAGGACATATTCCCGGAGCTGTAATGTACAATTTCCCACAAGAAGATTTTCTATTCACTGGAGATATTCATACAGTTGATACTCAACTCACTCGTGCAGCTAAGCCTCATCAATGTAAAACATTGGCGATTGAATCTACCTATGGAGGGCGAGAGCATCCCGATCGAGTTGAAACGGAAAAGGAATTAATAGATTCGGTAGAAGATACTGTGAATAAAGGAGGGCAAGTAGTTCTTCCTTCTTTTGGACTTGGAAGATCGCAAGAATTGTTGATGCTAGTTGAAAAATTGGGAGTTGAGGTCTGGCTTGATGGAATGGGTCGAGACATTGCTAGAATATTGCAAAAATATCCTGGAGCAATTAGAGATTTTGGAGGCATGAATAAGGCATTCAGAAACACTAAGTTTGTTAGGTATGCAAGACAGAGAAAAGCAGCTATGAAAGGAGATGTAATAGTTACAACTTCAGGAATGCTAAATGGCGGACCAGTATTGCATTATCTTTCAGAAATACGCAAAAATTCTTCTTCAGCAGTATTTTTGACTGGTTTCCAAGTTCCAGGGACAAATGGACATTTATTGAAGGAAACCGGAAAGTTAAGACTAGAGAGAGGAGATACTTCACCGCCAGTAGACATTAACTGTCAGTTAAAATCGTTTGATTTAAGTGGACATGCAGGACATAGTCAAATTGTTGATTTTATAGATAAGTGTAATCCTGAAAAAGTAATTCTTTATCACGGTGATAATAGAGAAGCTTTCAAAGAAGATTTAAAGGATTATGAGCTTGTTTTACCTCAGGAAAATGAGCATATTCAAATAAATTAGCTTTCTTCCATTTTATGATCAGGACCTATAAACATCCTGATAATTCCCAACAATAGGAAAAATATCAGAGAAGTAAATACTATTCCGTAAGGGCCTTGTAATTCTATAGAATCTTGTATTTGCCCATCACTTGTAGATAAATAATTATTAATATTTATTACAATTTCAGCAATGATAAATGTCACAAATAAGATTACAGCTAAATTAATTAGATAACTAACAAATAAAGTACTCAGTGTTCTTGAAACACTTTTCCTTTGAGCATTTGTCAAAAGGGAAATATCTAATCCCGCAGGCTTGAACTGTTCAGCATAATTTTCATATTTTATTGCAGCATAAGATAATTCAATATAAATTACAAATCCTAGACCAATAAATATTCCGCTGGACAAATATTCACTCCAAGTTCTGTCTTCTTGTTTAGTATCATAACCACAATAACTTTCTTCATAATTCTCAAGGCATAAATTAGGAGTGTACAAGAATCCAATAATAATTGCTAAACCTATAGATGCAGCAATAGCCCAACCTTTTCTTTTCCATATTCCATAAGCCCCTAAGAAAGGCATAGATCCAAAAATAATGTTAGTCATTCTAACTTTAAGGTCATCAATTCTTTCATATGTCTTATCCACATCGTCGTATACAAGCTTTACAGGCTTCCATTTCCACTCTGTAGCATTGGTTTCACTGTTCTCAATATCGACTTTAGTAGGTATGGTATATTCACCACCTTGCATATCTATAGCAGGATCAGCAATATAGTGACTTACACTTCCTATAATTAATATGAATAAAAGAAATTTGTATCTACCTTTAAATATTGTAAATATGTAAAAGAGGAAACCAGCTGCAAACCCCCATGGAACGAAAACGTCAGGACTCGGATTAAACCCCTTCAAGGATTTCCCAAGATATTTAGTAAGAAGCGAATCCATAGGATTGTGATATATGTAAAATTCACTTATCACATAAATTAGAGATAAGCTAGATATTATTTTAATTGCGAATATAATAGGATATTCTCCAAAAAAGTCTCTATAATTAATAATTTTATCAATCTTTGGAATTCGAGAGGTTTTTATCTCTACAGGATTTTCTTCCATTCAAATCTCCTGTAATGCAGTGTTTACATTATCGCCGTATTTCCAATCTCCAACTTGAAGCCCGAAGCTTCTAAGCTCAGAAATCATATTGTCTCTTTCAATTTTTGCAATTAATAAAGGTTCTATAGGTATTCGTTTCATCTTTTCTTCGAAGTCTAAACTAGATGGAGAAATAGTAGTTATTGTAAATCCCCTACTGATTGTGCTCGTAAAAGCTTCAGAAATAGTATGATCGTCGTCTAGAGAACTAAAAAGAATAATTGGAGATCCACTTGGTAAATGAGGTAGTAAGTCTTTCATTACAATTTGTAGTTTTAGATTACCTTGTGGTTTAGCACTAGATAAGGCAGTCAAAATTTTGAAAAGGTGATGTTCACCTCGATCCAAATCAACTCTTTCAATACTTTCCCCATACACCATTAGTGCTACATTGTTTCTTTCATCAAGAAGTTGCTTAGCATATGTTGCAGCAGCTCTGCAAGACATTTCAAGCGGTGTGTCTCTTCCCCCACCCACCGCTGAAACTTCTCTTGCATCTAATAGTAAGATAACATCCATGACATCTTCTCTAACAGTTTCATTAACCATCATTTTACCTTTCTTGGCTAATGCTTTCCAATTCACCGATCGAAGTGAATCTCCAGGAACAAATTCTCGTAATGAATAAAATTCAGTTCCAGTACCAATTACATTCAAAGGCATTGCTCCAGAAAGTAATTTTGGAGCTCGTGAGGTTATGACTTGTTCTTCTAGAACTTCAACCTGAGGAAAAACTGAGAAGCTATGGATAGATTCTTCTATTCGTTCATTATAAAACAAGTCAAATGCATCTTTTACACGCATTTTAACAGGTCCTAAATGATAATGTCCTCTTAACGGTAATTTAAGAGAATATTCAAAAGAAACTTCTTGCCACGGTTTCATATATAGTAAAGTATAGTTTGATCCTTTCATAATCCTGGCTTGAGGAGGTAAACTATCATAGATTTCTACGAACCCAATACCCAACCCCGTATTCTTGATTATGAACTTAACAGACATTGTTCCATCTTCAAAAATATTATCTGAGGTCGTTTCTCTTCTGATTTTAACATTAGGCATCCAGACGTCTAAGAAACTCGAGATGACTACAAAGGTCAGCATTACTAGTCCTGCACTGATGAAAAGATAATTTAATCTAATCAATCCGGCGAGAGTTAGGAAGATTGCTCCTCCTGCGACAGCTGCAGCCTTTTTACTCCACATCTAGTCTTCTAGTTGTCCTTGGGTTGTAGGTACTTCGACTTGCTCAAGAATTTCAGATACAATTTCTTCAGTCTTGACTCCTTTAATTCTTGGTTCAGGTTTGAGAATGATACGGTGTCTGAGAGTATAGATACTTAGTCTCTTGATATCATCAGGAATTACATAATCTCTTCCATTTAGAACGGCGAGAGCCCTTGATAGTTTGAATAAAGACTGAGCTCCTCTCGGAGATGATCCTACTTTCACACGTGGATCTTCTCTAGTACGGTAAACAATTTCAACAATATATTCAATAATTGAGTCATCTATTCTTACTTTCTCAAGGCTCTGTTGCATTTCACGAAGTTTTTCAGGTGTTGTAATTGCTTGAAGTGTGTGAGCATCTTTCCCTCTCTGCTTTCTCTTTACAAGTATAGCCCTTTCAATAGGTCTTCCAGGATATCCCATAGATAATTTCATCATAAAACGATCTAGCTGAGCGTCAGGTAAAGGATAGGTACCTTCGGATTCAATAGGATTCTGTGTTGCTAATGTGACAAAGGGTTCAGGTAGAATATGAGTTTCACCTTCAATTGTAACTTGGTGTTCCTGCATTGCTTCTAGTAAAGCAGCTTGAGTTTTTGGAGGCGCTCGATTTATCTCGTCCGCAAGTAACAAATTACAGAATAAGGGCCCTTTACGGAACTCAAATTTTTGGTCCTTTTGGTTCCATATATAAATTCCAGTAATATCTGCAGGTAAAAGGTCAGGAGTAAACTGTACTCGTTTGAAATTAATGCCTAGTGCTTGTGCAAACGTGTTAGCCAAGAGTGTTTTAGCTAATCCGGGGTTATCTTCAAAGAGAATATTTCCCCCAGCAAGTATTCCAACAGCAGTCAAATCAAGTATTGGTCTTTTACCCATAACAACTTGTTCGGCTTCAGCTAAAACAGCTTGCATCATATCATGTGTTTCTTGTAATGAAGGATCCATCATGTAGGTTTGTAACCCTTCACTTTGGTCTTCAGTCCCAACTTCTGGAGTTGGTTCTGGCTCTTCTTCTTTTTTGCTATTTCCAAATATGCCCATTTATTTTTTCCATCCTTTTATTGCTTCTTCAACCTCATTTAAGGTCATAGTTCTATCATCATTAATCATAAATTTAATTAATAGAGGATCGTGCAGTAAATCTTCAATTTTTGTTTGTGATAACATCCCAAATTCTTCTCTTGTGTATCCGTTTTCAATTCTTACTTTCTCAATAAATATTTCTTTAATTGTATCGGGGTGTGTGTAATGTGCATGTGGAACTCTAAATCGAGATAATCTTCCTTCATATATATTGAAAAGGTGTCTCCAAGGCTTTGGATTTTCCACTCTCATCATAACTAATTGCAAGATTAAAATAATTGAACCTAAAAACAAGATTCCTAGTGTTTCACTATTGCTAATATAACCTAAAATTCCAAATAATTGAACATAAACAAGAGAAAGTATATCAGACTGTATATGTCTACTTTCATCGAAAATTAGTGTATGCTTCTTTCCACCAGTGACATATTGTACCATTGATAAAATGAATTCACGATTATCCAAATCATCATAATACTCATTTGTGAATATACTTGTATCAGAGATGAATATTACAGTTCCATTTCCTATATTTGCCTCAGCAACAACTTCTACTCCATTAGGTGATTCATCTCTGTATGTACCTTCACCTTTTCCGCCTATTTCATCTTGGTTGTAATCAATAAATGCTTTTTGGCTTGACCAAACAAGTCCTTCAGCAGCTCCTCCACTTTGAATTGTTAGTGCAGCAGGTGAGCTCATCATTAATTGCCCAGCAAAGTCCATTCTAGGGACATTAGCATCAATTATGGCAATAGAATTGTTTTTCGGATGTATCGGTTCATCCCAGTGATTCGAATCATATAATAATGCTGGCTTACATTTTGGACTGCTACTGCCACTTCCATCATATCCTAATGCATCAATTGCACCAGCTACCAGCCCGCTACTTTCGGTTGGTTGGCATCCTTCTTGAACTATATTGGTTCTTAATTTAACTCCAATTTCTAAAGAACCCATTTCTCCATAAAATGCAGAATTCCCATATCCTGAATCATCAGCAATGATAACTTTCCCTCCAGACTTAACAAAATTATAAATTGCATTTGAATCGAACTCAGAATAACTTCTTTCAACACCAATGATCACTAGTACAGTTGAATTAGTTTGAATGGTTTTAGTAGTTGCATTATTCTCAATTTCCGATATTTTATTGATAATAGCAGGTCTTGATACTATGGTCTTCATTTCATGAATACCCTTCTGATCTTCATTGATATCTGCAGCAAAGTTTGAGATGTCATTCCAGTCGTCATCATATGCCGAAAGTTGAGAAGGATTCTTTGCATTTGTTATTAAAGTAGGATAAACAACAGTCACCATCATAAGGACTATAATCAATGCAAATATCTTAGAACCATACAGTTCACGGAATTTTTTTCTCATTTAGCAGACCTCATTCCAAATATATTTGTGAATCTTGAAACTTTACCTTCTTTTAGTCCTTGGTTTAGTTCCATTTCTACTTCGTGCAAATTATTAATTGCTTCTACACACCATATATTGTAAGATCCATCGATCATTTCCATTCCAAATTCATCAACAACCTTGGGTTTTATTCCACTATATCTTGCAATTTCAAATAACGAAGTCAATAATTTAACACTCTGAGTAGGTATGGGTAATGCAGTGCGCATAACATCTGTGAATTCCCTAACAGTTTGGGTCTTAGTTTTGATAAATCCATATCTATCAAGAATATTTAGTAATTGATGGTAAGATTTAATTATAATTTGCCTATAATCTTCATCTTTATTCAACTCTTTTTGCATTTGTTTAATTAAATTTCTTACTTCATACTTGTGCTTTTGAGTCCAGTACAAGTAGTAAGCAGTTACCAAAAGTGCAGCAGGTATTCCTATGAATAAAGGTAAATATTTATTTATGTTGAAAGGTTCTTTTGCTTCAGGAGACTTAGTAATACTAATGGCTACATTGGCAATGGTTAACTCCGTTTCTTGAGGCGTATCATCGTATGCTTCAATATATCCTCCAGTGAATTTAGCTTCTATACTAGCACTACTAGCATCTTCAGGGAATTCAAAACTAAATTTAGTGAAACCAAAGTTATCAGTAGTTAGATTGTATTCAATATTAGTGTCCATTGCAATATTCTTACCATAGAATAGGTTTACTACAACCGATAGTTCGGAATCAGGAATTGGACTGCTATCATCTTCTTCTAGCCAAATAGATACGTTAACATTATCTCCAGGGAAAACATTTTTCGGTTCAAAGTCAAATCTTATTTTACTTTCTACTAATATGGAATGCTTGCTTTTGTATTGAGTTCCATCAAGGTATTCGTCTCCTGAAAAGGCAATCTTAACAGTATGATTGTTTCGATAGTCTTCAGGTATAATTCCAGTTGAGACAAATGTAGTATCATTAGTAAAAGTAGTGTCTAATTCTGCACTTCCGATGCTAACTGAAATATTTGTATTAATTCGATTTCCTAGATCGTCTACTAATATTCCATATACATTAAGGTCCCCCCCACGTCTTAATTCATTATTGAACCAATCACCTTCAACATTTACGTTCTCGAATGAGGTAGTTCCTGAAACAATGAATGAATTATTATCTACAGAACCTAAAAACCAATCAGTTTCATTATAAATTACGCTAACATTGCAGTTCCCCAAATCGTAATTAGCTACTAAAGGATAATTTAAGATATAAAGACCAAGCTCATCAGTTGAGGTGTAAATAATGTTGTTTTTGATGTTTATTCCTACGGTTTGATCATTGAGAGGAGTACCTGAACTGTCTACGAGAGATCCAGATAGGCTCACATTATTCCCTCTATATGCTTTTTTATTATCGTTATCTATATTTAATGTGAAAATTACGTTTGACTGTGGAATAACCTCGATTTCAAAATCAGTTTCTAATATATATGATTCTTCTAAGCTATCCTCTATTGTAATTTCAATGGTAAAAATATCAGTTTGTCCTTCGTTAACTAATATGCTGTAAGTGAAAACACCATCAGAATTTGTTTTATGGGGTGGAGCAAAGCCATCATTTTCATTGAAAAATTCAATAGTAGTATTAGGCATTACTATTCCTAGTTCATCTACAAGAATACCTGATAAATTATATTCAAAACCTCTTGCAGCTTTACAAATCTTTTCAGTAACTTGCTCAGTATTTCTACATTTTGCAGATTCATAGAATATTAAATTTGGAGTAGCCAATAGTGTTAAATTATTTGTAGTTTCTGATGAGGTAAGGGTTTGACTCCCATACAATATAGCTTTAATTCGATGTAGTCCGGGATATTCAGTAGATAAGTTATGTGAAAATATATAACTTCCATCACTCTCAGTCCTAGTTGAACCAAGTGATTGGTTACCTAAAAAGAGTGTGATTAGTTTTCCTTCAATACTTTGATTATTGTGGTCAGTTAAGTTTCCTTTTAGTTTCACTTCATTAGTTCTTAGTGAAGTCACTTGTTCTAATGTTAAGTTACTCTTTCCTTTTATTACAATTTCACTCACTACGACATCAGATGGATATATTTCATTTCCGGAATAAGTTGCAGTAAGTATAGTGTTTCCCCACGAAGCATTATAAGGTATTAAGAAACTAATATTCCATTCTTGATTTCCGATAATATTGACTTGGTCAATGAGCAAATCTCCATATTTTAGTTCAATTGTTCCAGTAGGTTGTTCACCTTCGTCACCAAAAATAGTTCCTTTTATATCATATTCTTGTTCTAAATCAAAGTTCATTTCGTTTAACACATCAAACCTCAGTTCAACAGATGCATTAATTATCCTAATACTTTTGTTTGTAATCTCTTCAGTTAAATTTTCGGTACCATTGTATTTGAATTCAATTTCATATACTGCATCTTCTACGTCAGGAGTATTAACTTCTACTGTAAAAATTCCATTTTCATTGGTTAAATCATAGTAGGTCTCATTATCAAAATTAATTGCTATAAATTCATTTTTAATAGGAATATCTTCATCTTCAAACAAGGTTCCGGTAATCAAAGTTGTTTTCGAACTAGCTGCAGTAACAGGAACAGTAGATTCAAGTGTCACATTTCCAATTACTTTAAGGTCTAATTGTGGGCCCCAACTTTCTAAAAGATTTACAGTTTCATTATAACTTTGGTAAGGTCTTCTTAGTTGTATTTTCCAATCCCCTGCTTTTAATTTAGAGTCAGTGTCGTAAATGTTACAAGTGACTACAAAGAATCCGTCTTCATCGCTAATTCCAGTCCCTACTAGGTATGACGGGCTACCTTCGCCATCACTTTCATTCAGATATGCTTCGAAGGCAACACCTCCGTATGGTTCTTCAGTTTCAGGGTTTTTGATAATCCATGACCAATTAAATGTGTCTGTTTTATTGACCTGAGAAGGAGGCCAACTTGGAGTTCCAGCTCTTGAGGGTGGACTTCCCCAAGGCGGGTCTTGCTCTTCAAAATAACCATAAACAGGATTCTCTTCGTCAATGTCTCCATCATCCCATAAGTCCCCGTCACTGTTATCTTCTCTTGGATCGGATGTGTTCCATCCTTGTTCATCATAATAAAGGCGTGGAGTGTTATTGTCTCCAGTAGTGTTCCAATACCATCTTACTTCATAATAATCAGTCAATCCATCACTATCAGTGTCAGAGTCTTCAGGATCAGTCCTAGATGAAAAAGTATCATTTGAAGGGGTAACTTCCTCGTAATCACTTAACCCATCATCATCAGAATCTTGGAGATTAGGATTTGAAGGATAATTATATTGATTATTTACTCCATCTTTATTAATGTCCCAAGGTTTAACTTCATCCCCATCCCATAGATTATCACCATCTGAATCTACTTCTAAAGGATTTGTAAAATATGTATTTATTTCTTCAAGATTTGTTAATCCATCAGTATCTAAATCTTCATCACCATCTAAAGTACCATCATCATCAGTATCATTATTTCCTGGACTGTAGTTATAACCTTCAGAGGCTCTAATATATTCCCAAGTGTCATTTAGTCCGTCCGAATCAGTATCAATGTTGAGAGGATTACTTCCAATTAATATTTCTAACCCATCATTTAATCCATCTTCATCCGTATCGCTGTTTGAGGGATTAGTACCATGTGTGAATATTTCATTTCCATCAATCAAAGAATCTCCATCTGTATCGCTGTTTATGGGATTTGTTTCATAGGTGTTGATTTCGTCATAATCTCCAACTCCATCGCTATCAGTATCTGAACTAGTGAGGCTAGTTCCGTAATCATTGGCTTCTATTCCGTCTTCAAGTCCATCATCATCTGTATCATTGTCATTAGGGTCTGAGATGTAATCATTAACTTCCAGTCCATCCTTGACACCATCTGAATCAGTATCATCACTATTTGGATTAGTAGAATGTGTAATAATTTCAGCATAGTCACTAAGCGCATCTCCATCACTATCCCAATTGTTTGGGTCAGTACCGTATGTGTTATTTTCATCCCCATCAGTCAATAAATCGCCATCGCTATCCTCATTGTTGGGATCAGTCTCAGTTAGATTCCATTCAATTGTATCATTTAATCCATCGCTATCTGAGTCTTGCAGGAGTGGATTAGATTCAACGACATTAACCTCATATCCATCAGATAGTAAGTCATTATCAGT
>MDTC01042654.1_pt1 | contig 13058 bp, 9 predicted proteins | sample 811181 | NCBI WGS metagenome assembly MDTC01 (sample SAMN05326644, study PRJNA326480) | marine metagenome | isolation source: seawater | place: Pacific Ocean: North | collected 2011 | reverse complement strand
TGAGGCGTTTGTATATGAATCATTAATAGATGGCATTTTGCTTACAACATTAATTGCGCCTCCTGTAGCGTTTTGACCAAAAAGAGTTCCTTGAGGGCCTCTTGCTACCTCAACCCGTTCAGCATCAACAAAATCTGTTAATAGTGCAAATGGTGAGGCAATAAAAATACCATCCATATGATATGCGACTGAAGGAGCCGCTATAGCATTTTGATTAGTTTCATTACCCACACCTCGAATTGATATAACGGTTTTATATCCCTCATTTTTGGCCACAGTTACACCTGGAACTACAGCTGTAAGATCAACAAAAGATGTTATATTTTTGTTTTCTAATTCTGATTCCGTAATGGCCGTGACTGCTTGAGAAATAGTCTGCAAACTCTCATCTTTTTTTTCGGCAGTAACAATAATTTCTTCAAATACCTGCTGATTTTGTTGAGATAACAAATTTACATTAAATACAAATAGAAATGATAATAGTGATAAATTTAAAATGTATAGTTTTGGTTTCATATTTAATCCTGTTTGTTGGCTAGTATCTATATTTATGCAATCTTTGTGCCTAAAAATCAAATACAAAACTATAAAATATAATAGCAATTAGTAATACTGTAACTATTAATTAATTGTATACTTTAAAAGTCTTAGCAAATCTAGAATTCACAAAATTTATGAAAAAAACTTTAGAACTGATTTTTAAACTCAAGGCCAATAATACCACTATTCAAAAAGAATTTTTAGCTGGTTTCACTACTTTTATAACTATGGCTTATATTATTTTTGTTAATCCTCAGATGATGGCTGCCAGCGGCATGGATCTTGGGGCAAGTTTTGTTGGAACGTGTATAGCAGCAGCTATTGCATGTTTTGCTATGGGATTTTATTCTAATTGGCCTGTGGGACTTGCGCCTGGAATGGGTTTAAATGCTTTCTTTACATATACGGTTGTCGGGGAAATGGGTTACAGTTGGGAAATTGCATTAGGTGCTGTTTTTTTAGCTGGAATTTTATTTGTCATAATAAGCGTTACTCCCCTAAGGCAGTGGATGCTTAATAGTATTCCTATGAATCTCAGAATTGCTATGGGTGCTGGAGTGGGTTTATTTGTTGGATTTATTGGCCTTAAAACAGGCGGTATTATTGTTCAAAATGAAGCTACATTTTTAAGTTTGGGCAATTTTAAAAATATTGAAACTTTACTAGCAGCATTAGGGTTCCTTTTGATATTGGTATTAGCAGCCAGAAAAGTGGTTGGTGCAATAATAATTGGAGTTTTAGCAATTACTTTTTCAAGCTTATTACTTGGATTGATTCAATTTAATGGGGTTGTTTCTTTGCCTCCTGATTTAAAACCAATCTTATTCAAATTAGATGTTTTAGGCGCAATTGATGTAGCTATGATTAGTGTGATTATATCTTTTCTGTTTGTTAATATTTTTGATACAGCCGGTACCCTTCTTGGTGTTGCATCTAGAGCAAATTTGATTCAAGACTCAGGAGAAATTATGAATCTTGATAAGGCATTAAAAGCTGATAGTACTGCCAGTGTTGCAGGATCTTTTTTTGGCTGCTCACCAGTGACAAGTTATGTTGAAAGTTCAGCTGGTGTAGAAGCTGGAGGAAGAACTGGTTTGACTGCAGTAATAATAGGAATGTTCTTTTTGATTGCTATTTTCTTCTCTCCCATTGCATCCATGATTCCGAGCTATGCCACTGCTGGTGCTTTAGTCTTCGTTGCTCTGCTTATGGTTGCTGGCATGGAGCGACTGGATTGGTCTGACAATAGCGAGTTGATACCAGCATTGATAATGATAATTATGATACCTCTTTCTTTTTCAATTGCTAATGGAATTGCTATAGGCTTTATTTCATATGTGGTTTTAAAGATTGCTACAAAAAGAAAATCAGAAATAAGTTTTGGTGCCTGGTTTCTATTTACAGTTTTTTTGACAAAATTTATATTTCTAGATTAATACACTTGTTAAATTCTAATGAGTATTTAACAGCAAAAAGCTATTAATTTTGCAAGGTTAATAGAGACTTGCTTTTTTCTTAATATAAAATCTTGTTTTTATAAGCATAGCGAAGAGCATTTCTTATCAAGGTTTTTTAATTATTTTATATTGAAAGAGTTTTAAATTTTTATTTTTCATTTTTAAATGATTTACGTTAACATATGCCCTATGGAAAACCTTAATGACCTTCTAACAGTTCAACAATTCGCTGAAGATTCTATCTCTGTTGTTTTAATTAACCTTTTCTTATGCATGTTGCTATTAAGTCTTGTGGGCTGGTTTTATAAAAAATTCTCAAGAAGTCTTGGAGGCAAGACACATGTTGGTGCAATACTTCCTTTAATTGGTTTAACTGTTTTCATGGTCATTACAGTTGTAAAAAGCTCTCTTGCTTTGTCACTTGGTTTAGTAGGAGCACTGTCTATAGTTAGATTTAGAACACCCATTAAAGAACCTGAGGAGCTAGGGTATTTATTCTTAACTATTGCTGTTGGGCTTGGTTTTGGAGCAGGATTTTCAACGATTACAATCATTATTACAATATTAATATTAGCTTATCTTTTCTTTGTAGGAACATCTAGAGGAACATCTAAGATTTCTGGAGAATACACTCTGCTAATAAAACTTTCACAAAATAAATTTAATGATGCTTTAAAAATAATTGAAGAAAATGTAACAGCATATAAGCTAATAAGAACTGAAAATTCAGGTCAAAAAATTAATGCTTATTTTAATATAAGTGTTAATGAAGATTTTAATTTTCAAGATTTAATTGATAAGTTAGATAAGAGTGATGATGATATAGATTTTAATCTTGTTGAATCTGGAGTGAATTGGTAATCTTTTTTTCAAATGCTTAAAAAGAGCAATTTTAAAGCAAAAGCGAAATTATTTTACCTGTTTATAATACTATCTGTCATTTCATTATTTTGGATAATCAGCTCTCTTAATTTAGGCAAAATTTTTGACACAGAGAAGCAAGAACTTCAAAGCTTTGCAATATCGTTCTCATCTCCATCACAGCTTTTTGATAAAGGTGATGCTGCTCCTTTTAGCTCTATTTCATCAAAAGATTTTGTTCCCTTTACATTAAATCTTGCGAATTCTATTTGGGACGGAGTAGTAAAAAAAGATAATCCAAATCTTAAAGAGATAAAAATCTTTATTAAATTTAAACATTTAGAAAAAATTCTTAAAGATCGTGAAAAGGCGCTTATTAATAATATAAATCAAGCCTCAGAAAATGTTCCATGTAAGGTTTCTGACGGCGTAAATATTTTTAAGTGCAAGGTAAAACTTAAGGGCAATCGCTCTGATCATTGGACTTCTGTAAAAAGAATGAGTTTAAGGATTAATGTTAAAGGTGGTTACATTCATGGCATGAAAGAATTTGCAATACAAAAGCCAGGTTCTAGACAATTTCCATATGATGCTGCTTTTCATAATATTAATAATGAGCTTGGAAGATTATCAACTAGCGGTCAAGATTTCTTCAAAATTGTATTAAACGGTGAAAGTTGGGGTGTTATGAATGCTGAACCAGTTATTGATGAAAAATTTTTAGAGCTGCAAGAAGTGAAACGTCTTGGCATTTTTCGAATATCTAACGAAGAAAGGTCTGCTTATTTTCGAAAATTTAATGACGGCAGATATTTGGAATATTATATCTCAGACCCAAGCGTTACTATAAATATAAAAGGCAAAGAAAATGAAATCATACAAGATCCTATACTAAATGAGGTTTACAGCAATATTCACCTGTCCATGTCCAATAAAGATGGTAGCATCTTTAATAGACAAAAAATGGTTGCAAATCTTGCTCTTTCTCTGGTTTGGGGGAGTATTCATACTCTAGGGCCTCGCAATATGTGGTTAACATGGAACCAATATGATCAAAAACTTGAACCAATTTTAACTGATCAAGCGCCTTGGAGTGATACAAAATCATATATTAACAGTTTTTCAATTCTTCCTTACGCTTATGAAATAATTTTTAGCAATAAACCTCTGGAAGAAGAAGAGTTTTTAAATGAATTAGAGCATCTCAATAATTATTTTGCAGAAAATAACCCAATTGAAGCTATTAATGTTTTAAAAGATGAGTATTTTTTAAATGATCAACGATTCTCAAAAACACCAATTTTTTCAAACTTATTATTTTTAAAAGAAAATGTCTCTGAGGTAGTAAAAAAAATTAATGCGGTGTCAGCTACTTCTTCTAATATTGATCAAAAACAGAAAAAAATCAGCATAGATCAGCTTAAAAAAGTGGATAAGGTTAGTGAAATTTTTCATTTTTCTGACGGAACTGTAAGAGTGTTTAATCTCTTAGGTGATGATATAACTGTTGAAAGCATTATTACTGATGAAAAAGAAATAAGCATAAATAAAATTATTCCTTTTTCAAAAGAGAAATCTATAAGTTCAGTAGATATTAAAACAGATCTTCTTGGAAACTATACAGAAGCTGTTTCTGTAAAGTTTAATATAAATGGTGAGAAAAAAATTAATAAAAATACATACTCTTTTAATTATATAAACTTAAAACAAGAAATGCCTAGCCATGCAGAAAACTATTGTAGAAATAATGGTTTAATTAATGAATGTAGCCTTACTGGAAATTTAAGCTTTAATGAAAATAAAATTTTTAAATACAAAACTGTTATAGAGCCTGGAACAACAATACTTCTTCAACCCGGCGTTAACTTGATATTTGATGATTCTGTCGCTATGAATGGTACAAAAAAAGAGCCTATTAATATTATAGGAAATGGTGGGATCTTTATTAAAAATAAGAAAGGTAAAATTTCGATAATTCAAAATACAAATTTCTCAGATTTAGCAACAGTTGATTCACTTCTCAGAAGATTTACAGGTTCAATAAATGGTTATGGAGGGATATTTAATTTAAAGAACGTTTATATCAAGAATGGTAGAGCTGAAGATCAACTCAACATTGTTGATGCAAAAGTTGATATTTCGGGTTTAGATATTATCGACGCTCCATCTGATGCATTTGATTGTGATTTTTGTATTGGTATTATAGAAAATATCAATCTTTCAAATGTGGGTGGAGATGGTTTAGATATATCAGGTTCAAATCTCAAAATTTCTAAAATGAATGCAAGTAATATCAAAGACAAAGCATTTTCGGTAGGTGAACGATCATTTGCTGTTATAGATGAAGCATCCTATGAAAATGTTGCTACGGGGATTGCCGTGAAGGATTCTAGTCAAGTCAGCGCATCAAATATTACCTTAAAAAATATTGAATATGATTTATTTATGACATACGTCAAGAAGCCTTTTTACAAAGGATCTACTAAGCTTGAGGTAAGGGATTATGTCGTTAATGGTGATATGCTCGCTAATATATGTGTTAGAGAGGATGGCACTGATTTGATAATTAATGACAAAAATTGTGAAATATCAAAAATTAATATTGATGAACTATATCTGGGAAGAATGAAAAAATAATGAAATTATCTAATGACAGTCTCCGCCAAGAAATAAAATATAAAGTTTTTTTTAGAGACATATCAGGACTTTATTCTTGGTTATATAGTAATTCATTTTTTAAAGAAAGTTATGAGCCAAGAATTGTAAATTCTTTATACTTTGATACTCCTAATTATGATTTTGCGGCAAGTAACATGTCCGGAGAATCCAGAAGAATAAAGTTGAGAGCTAGATGGTATAGCAAAATTGATAGTCAATTCATTGAAGATTTTATTTTAGACTCGCAAATTTTTAATTTTGAAGTGAAAAGAAAAATTAATAGCCTAAGTGATAAATTAAATGTTGGTAAATTTTCATATGAAAAGAAAGACGATTATCATAACAGGATAAATTCATTACAAAATTCAATGGACTCTATATGTAAAAATAATCCTGCTTTATCAGGTTTTAATTTGCTGGGTACAGTTTTTACTAGTTATGAAAGAGAGTATTATGAATTATCAAGTGATAGTAATTTAAGACTTACAATTGATAAAAATATTTCATACTGCGGAAGTAAAGTTCCATCAGATCCCATATTAATGGCAAAAGATTTTGTTATAGTTGAACTGAAGTTTGATCCAAATTCAAGAAAAAAAGTTAATTTAATAATGAAGGATTTTCCATACAGACAAGTGAGATCATCAAAATTTCTTGCAAGTATTGCCCAAATTCAAAGAGTCTCTTACTAAAATTAAATTTACTTCATTGTCCATTTACTAATTTCACTAAGGGTTGTTTTTTGAATTCTAAACTATTTAAAATTATCAATAATTTTTTGAAAATTTCTTATTAGATAATTTATAACTCTTCGTATATTTCTTAATGTCCATGTTAAAAAACTTTCGCCCTTTATAACTTCAACAATGTAAAATGGCTTATTTTTTGATGCATCAACTTCAATCATTAATGCCTTTATATCTGGATTTCCATAATTCTCTATAGCATGTATGTATGGATAATTCTTTGGCATTGGTTGAAAATCTTTGAATTCATGACTGTCTCCGAACAAAATTAATACAGGTTTTTGAAATTCATTACTAATTTTGTACAGCGACATGCCAAATTTTTCATAAGCTGGTAAAAACGTAGATTTGTTGGCATACATATCCGCATGAATTGCTACTACAAATGCACTTGCCCTCTCATACTTTTTAAAACTTTCTTTAACCCAAGAAATGTTTGCTGAGTCTCGCTCTCTGTATTCCATAGTATTGATATCATTTGAAGGATCAAAATTATTGTTAGAACCAACCACGTGAGCTGAAATAAAAACAACATTATTAATAATAAGACGTGCATTTTCTGGATAACCTTTTTGGCTTTGATTTTCAATATGAACTGGATTTTTTCCTAATGTTTTTTTATTAGAAAAATGGGTTTTTCTTATGTACTCTAATCGGTCTAGATTGTTGTAAACATCAACTTTTTTTTCTTGATAACAGTCACGCCATTCATTATCACCTGGGGTATATAAAACAGGGGCATACAGTTGATTCATAATATCCTTTTGAAGATCAATCATAGAATTACTACAAGGCTCCCTTCCACCAAGCGTATCACCGACATGAATAACCAAAGAAACCTTTTTATTGTTTATTGAAGCTATAAGCATACTAAGATAATCTTTAACCTCTTCTTCAGGAACATGCGGATTATCTCCAAAAGAAATAAATCTAGTGACATCAGTTGAAGCTGAAATTAATTTTGTTTTATTTTTACTTGTAAATAAACTAAAAAGAATAATTGTTAGAATTATTAAAAAAAAAAATATTATCTTGCGATTTTTAAACATTGTTTTTAATAAATTTGGCATAACCAAAAGCTAAAGCTTTTGTAAAATCAAGAAGCGCTGATAACAAAGCAATGAAAATGAAGTTAATTGGGAGAATAAATCTAAGGTTTACTCCCTTTTTGATAGGAAGATATATGCCTCTAATAAACATATAAATAATAACAATGATTAACACGCTTATCTTTGTTATATTTGGAATGAAGAAAATACTTTCCTCATCCCATGAAGCTAAAATCCAATTCCAATTAAAAGCTATTACAACTGCAATAAAAGATAAAGCATAATAATAGAAATCTTTATGTGCTCGAAAAAATGGTAACCTTGATCCAAAGACATGGTTTCTAAACCATTTTTTTATTAATTGTTTAAAACTGGTGGTGTTCAATTCGCTGTATGTCAAAAATTCTTCTGGAGATGACATTTTAATTTTTTGAAGATCTGCTCTACTCATCCAATCTCCGTCCTCTCCTGCTCGAACACTTTCAATAAATAATCCACATGTATTGAATATATTTTTCTTTAAAATGCTTCCAGGCAACGTCTTGATAGGCTCTTCTCCGAAAGTACATGCTCTAAAGATCTTTGATGGAAATGCATTTGCTTGATAGTAAGTGTTACCCCATATTCCCTGTGAATTATTTTTTCTTATTAGATTGTAACCACTATATAGCCATTCATTAGTCGGGCAAGTTGATACATCTAGAAAGGCTAACATTGAGTTTTTCGAGTCACTTATTCCAATATTACGAGCATGGCCAGGATAAAGGTTGGTTTCATGAATAATAAGAAGTTTAATATTATTATTTTTTGTAAATAATACAAAATCTTTTGGAATTAACAGTTTATTTTCAGATGAATCTATAACAATAATTTCATCTGGAATCATCTTCCAATATGGGATACACCCTAATAAATGTAACAACTTTTCTTTAGCATCTCGACTTGGAATAATTAATGAAATCTCTTCAACCATGTTGTGCGCCATTACAATATTAAAAATTTATCGATGTAGTTTTTCTTCAAGTTTTTATTAACTTTAACATATAGCTTATTATACTTTTAAGTTAATATACCAAAATGCGTATTAATATAAATAAAATAACGAGCATATTAAAAAAGCTTAATGTTGTTAATTTTAAGGTTATTCATAATATGAATTACTTAAGATTTATCATTATAAAATAAAATGAGTGGATTCTATTGCATTATTTTTAATTTGGTTTGAAGTCTATGTCAATTGAAAATAAGCAGTCCTTAGCATTTGTTGTTTCTGATATAAATTTTTTCTTTTCTCATAGAATAGATCTTGCTAAAAAATTGTCAGACAAATTTGAAATTTTTGTTTTTACTGATTGTTCAAAAAAAGATAAATCAGAGCTTTTGAAATTTAACTTTATAAAATTCATTCACCTAAAGACTAGGTTAAATAACAATATATTGTTAAATATTTTAAGCGTGATTTGCTATGGTATTAATTTAATTGCTTTATTAAAATCAAATAAAATTAAGAATGTACTCTATATAACTCTTGAATCATCAATGATTGGAGCGGTGGCATCTAGATTTTTAGCAATTAAAAATTTTTTTGTAATCTCTGGAGCATATGTCCTTAAAGAAAAAAGGATTTTCAAATTAATTGCTATTACAATATTTTCATTGTTCAAATCTTCTAAAAATAAATTTATCTTTCAAAATAATGAAGATCAGCTCTTTTTTGAGGAAATGCTTGGTGAAGGGCACTATTCGACTGTCATAAAAGGTAACGGGATTGATTTATCGAATATTAATTTTAATCCAATAAATAATGTAGATACAGTAAAGTTTTTATTTGCAAGTAATCTTTTTTACTCTAAAGGTGTTGCAGATTTCTATAATGCAGCATTAAATTTAAAAAATTTTAACTATGGCGCTGATTTCTTTATAGCTGGGGCATATAAAAAAAATCATCCGCTTTCTGTTAAAGAGTCTCTATATAAAAATATAGAGCGATCTGAGGTTATAAATTATGTTGGAGCATGGGATCAAAAAACTTTTCAAGAAAATATATATGATTATCATGTATTTGTATTTCCTTCGTTTGGAGAAGGAATGCCTTTAACTGTTCTTGAAGCAATGGCATCTGGAAGAGCATTAATTTGCTCAAATGTACCCGGTTGTAATTCGTGCATTCATAAAGATTTAAATGGCTATTTTTGTGTAGCAAATTCAACTGAAAGTTTAACAGAATCAATGAAAAAGATTATAGATAATAAACACCAAATATCTAATATGGGGGCCCACTCAAGAATAATAATAGAAAAGGAATTCAATCTAAATAAAATTTACAAAGAGTATCTTGATACAATTGGTGCATGAAAAAAATATCATTTATTTTACCTAGTTTTGAAGTAGGTGGAATTGAATCAAATTTTATCAGCGCGGCAAATTATCTTAAGAGCAGTGAATTTGAACCTGAGTTAGTATATTGGTTTGAAGGTGGAGAACTTAAAAAAAAAATTGATCCAGGCGTAATTGTTACTAAATTAAAAGTATCTAGTTTATTCTCATTATTAATTAAATTAATTTATCACTATAACAAATCAAGGCCTGCTATTGTTCAGACATCAATGTATATGATTGGAAACATTGCTATGATTGCAAAAATTTTCTCTTTTCATAAGCCCAAAATAATAATTGGAGCGCATTCAAACTTTCACTCAACCTGTAAGGCATCAGAAAATTTAGTTGATGAATTCATATTGAGAAAACTTTCAAGTATTTTCTATAAAAGAGCAGATAAAATCGTTGCAGTTTCTGAGGGAGTAAAAAATGGGTTAATAAAATCTTTGAACTTAGAAGAATCAAAAATAAAAGTAATATACAACGGCGTGATATCAAAGAAACATCGCGAAAAAAAATTTGTGACACCGAAACACAGTTGGTTTAGCTTAAAAAATATTTGCTTAGTTTGTTCAATAGGAAGGCTTTCGCCAGTAAAAGGTATCTATGAGTTGGTTTGTGCTTTTAGAAGAGCGCATAAATTAAATGATAATTTAAGATTAATTATCATTGGCGAAGGTGAGGAAGCTGTCAGAATTGAGAAATATCTTAATACTCATTCAATGAATGAATATGTTGAAATAATTGGCTTCAGGGAAAATTACTATTCATATCTAGATAACTCGGATATATATGTATTAAACTCATACTACGAAGGAATGTCCAACATTCTTGCCGAAGCATTAACAACTGATACAAAAATTATATCTACGAACTGTGAACATGGACCAATTGAATTACTTAAAGATGTCAAAGAATCTAAACTAATTGATGTAAATAATGAGAATCAATTAGTAAATGCGATTTATGATTTCTCAAAAACAAAAAAAATTAAAAGAGAAAATGTCCCTCATCTCAAAAATTTTTATTTTAATGAATCAATGAATAAATATAGCAATGTATATATAGAATTACTCAGCTAAAATTAATTATTTTAAAATTATACATATTATTATTGGCTAGTTCGCTTCCTAAAAATTTGCCTTATTATCTAAATAATATGTGATTACCTAAAGTCATTAAGCCGAATATCTGAAAAAATAATTTTTCCAACGTCTCTAGCTCCAAAATATGTTAAATGTGCTCTGTCTATACTAATGAGTTTATTATCTGCAGTAAATAAAGGAACTCTGCCTTCCTTAGATATTAAATTCAAAAGATCGATAAATTTTTCTTGTGGGACATTCTTTTTTAAGAAATCATTAAAGTCCAAAATTTCTTTACTTGGCATTGCTTGAAAATCATAAATTTTGTCTTTTAATGGCCTATTAATATTAAATCCAAAATCCTTTGTTCCAATTACCAAGAAATCAATATTATTCTTTTCAAGATGACTTATTTTATCCCTTAAACATTCTTTTGATTCTTCGGAGGGTAAGATTCGATAACTAATAATAACAAAATTCCCATCTTTAATTAGATTAAACTTTTCTTCATCTGAATAGGTTTGATTATTGAAACAATTATATGATCTGATTGTAAATTCATAATTTTTAAAATAATCATTTGATCTCCCCATGTTAATAAAATCTCTAGCAAATGAATCACCCATTATAATCAAATTCTTTTTAGTGCCTGAAAACTCAATATCTTGATACTTAAAAGCATCAACTATATAGCCGTCGTTATCATAGAATTTATCTTCGACAAGATATGGCGCAGTTAATTCCTGATAATTTTTATAAAAACCATTAGAAAAATGAAAAGTTAGACCCGCAGAGCAAATTATTATTAAAGAAACTAATAAAGAAGAATAAAAAATTTTGTTATTAACTTGATCTGAACTTTTAAAAAATCTCTCGAGTTTAAAGCTTAAAACAGCTAACGGCACTAAAAATATCATCAACAAAATCATTGATATATGAGTAGGTTCTTCAAAGCTTCTAATTCTTGCAAATGCAAAAAGAGGTTGATGCCACAAATAAAGGCTATAACTTAATAGTCCAATCCAAACAAATAACTTACTTCTAAGAAGGGCTGTACTAATAAGGTTTTGACTTGAAAAAATCAGCAACAAGAAGGATCCTAATGCGGCAAAAACAGGTAAATATATCTGATTTATATCAAATGCCAGGAAACTGAACATACTAAGAAAAATTAAAAATAATCCAAGAATACAGATAAACTCTTTATGAAATTTCTTTAAAGAGCTTGTTTTATAGATTATTTCATATGCAATTAATGCTCCAATTGCTCCTAATAGAATTTGCCAAGCTCTTCCAAATAAGAATAAAAAAGATGCCCTACTTGCCCTACTTTCTATTAATTCGTTGCCAAAATTTCCAGAATAGTAATAGAAAAAGCTCATTATAGCTATAAAGATAAGCATGGAAACCATCCACCAAAAACTCTTTAACTTCCAAATTAAAAGCATCAAAAAAGGAAAAACAATATAGTATTGTTCTTCTACAGAAAGACTCCATGTATGAAGTAGCGGTTTAAATTCCGATCCTATATCCCAGTATCCAGATGTTAGGTAAAGTAAGATATTATTGCTAAAAACAGAGGTTGCAAAAAGACTTTGACCAAAATTTTCAAGATCATCTGGTTGCATGTAAAGCATTGCAAAAGGAATTGAAGCAAGCATAATAAAAATTAGACCAGGCAAAATCCTTCTTGCTCTTCTATCAAAAAAATTTAATACATTAAATTTTTCTTGTTTAAGGTCATTTACAATAAATGATGTTATTAAAAAACCACTAATAACAAAGAATATATCAACTCCAAGGTAGCCATAATGAAAGTTGCTAAAACCAGCATGAAAGAAAATTACTGGTAATATTGCTATTGCTCTTAAACCATCTATATCTCGCCTGTAATTCATTACAACCTATTTACTTAAGGGTTAACTTTTTTGTCCAGAAATCAGTCAAAATTTCAGCAGCCAATATACTTCCATTTTCATTAAGATGATAGGGATCATACATATACTTACTGGAACTTGGAATTAATTTTGCAAGATCAATAAGGTCGATCTGACGACTAGCACTTACTTCTCTTATTACTTCATTTAAGCGCATATAATTTAAAATATACTTCTCTTTTTCTGCGATTGAGTAATTGTTACTATTGAATAGTTCATCATCTAAGTTTATTCGGTTGAATTGAGTCATTAATATTGGTTCAACACCCCAACGCAAAGAAATATCTATAAATGTATTTAAAGATTGTCTGTACTGACGTTCGATAGTCTCAATATCAACAATATC
>MDTC01247322.1_pt1 | contig 13060 bp, 11 predicted proteins | sample 811181 | NCBI WGS metagenome assembly MDTC01 (sample SAMN05326644, study PRJNA326480) | marine metagenome | isolation source: seawater | place: Pacific Ocean: North | collected 2011 | reverse complement strand
GGGGTTTGTTGACGTCAACCTCGGTCGGCCACTCGAAGAGCTGCAAGCTCGTAGGATTGATGGGTGCATTTGGCTCACCTTCAAGATTGGCACCAACGCTGCTTTCAGGGTACAACAGTCGCAATGCGCGCCACCCAACCCACTTGATCTGCACTTCAATTGTAAGGGTGTGCTGGTCAGTTTCGTGAACGGCCTTTGTGTCAACGATCCTACCGATTTGCCAACATCCAACTGCCATTTTGCGCTGCGCATCGGACAGATTTTGTGTGGTTTTTGGATCGATCAGTGGGTGTGATGTACATGGAACGTACTGAAATTTGTACATTGGTTTCCCGTCAATTGTTATCTTTTCCGCAACAAGAATTAAATAGCACACCTCGAGGATGTTTGGAATTCGTCTGCAGAACACATTTCGCACAGGCGCAAAACCTTGAATGCAAACGTTGAGCGCTTGGCTTTCGTTAGCTTCATTGTCGAGGCCCAGCATAACGCCATCGAGCGTCCAGTCTCTCAAAGCAGCGACGCGTCGCCAGTCGTCTAACGGGTTGATATTACCGTCGAGGTATGAGCTTCCATCCAGCAACATGTTGTTGATCGTCTCAAGAGACGCCACAACGCTGCGCACGTCGTGACCGCGGCCAGAGCACATAGTCTGCTTCCTAGATACAAATATAACATGCTCTGACTTTGCCTGCGTATGATTATCGCCTCCCGTAATACGGGTGTATACAATCTGCGCATTCGTTTTTTTTCTGTCGGTTGTTTTGCTCGCGCGAATCTCGGGAACGTCAAGCTTACGCTTTTGTGGAAGATCTGCAACACCGGGTCTTTCTAATTGTACTGGGAAAGGTAATGGCTTAAACAACGTCTTGTAATCATTGTTTAAGCCATTAAACGGATCAGAACCCGGCGATACGGATGAGAACATGCTTGCCTACTTTTAAGGTGAATTGATTGCCTTATAAAATTAGCGAGGTGGTGTATCGTTCAGTACTCGATCTCGCAGAGCCATGAAGTGGCCCAAGTTTGTCGGATTTAATAAGACGCTCACGAGCCTTGCCATGGACGGGTCAGCGGACGGCAGATTATTAAAATGCATCACGGGCTGTACGGGAAATTCTTCGTAACGGTCCGCGTTGTTGTCCGTTAAGAAAATTACATGCAACCCGGGTTGAGCCTCTTCTTGAACACGGGAAATGTTCAACTGTTCGACTTCCGCTCGACTGACACCCTCGCGAGGTGTGCGACATGTGGGGCATGATAGCAAACCTCGTCTGGCCATCTCTGTCTCGCAAGATGAGCACACAAAATGACCACACGGAAAGAACTGCTTATCTTTGGCCTCAAGACATACCGGGCAATGGTTCGCTCCTGGCATTGTAAAACTATCCTAGCAATGTGAAAAAATAGGGGCGTTATTACTGCATCGCAACCGAGGGCTATCGAGGGCTCGCCCTTGGCCCCTTGCCGCTTTTCGCCATAGTAGGCCGTGTCCGGATCGGCGTCGGCCGCGTGCTTGGGCCGCAGCGGCAGCCCGCGCGTGTGCGGCAGTTCCTGGGCCATCGCGTGCAGCTTTTCGGCGATGGCGGCGTCGATCTCCGCCTGCTTGGCCGCCACCGCGGCCGCGCAGGCCCGCTCGTCGTCAAAGTAGCCGACGTAAATCTGCTTGGGGCCCTTGTCGACGCGGACGCTCCGGTCGCACACGCGGCCTTGCCACTTGGACTTTTGTTTGTCCCAGAAGACGCCCGGGAAGTCCGAGTGGGGATTCTCGGGATTGCCCTTGCCCACCATTCCTTACACACGTGCCGATCATTGTTCCGCGTGTACTGGTGTGCCTTTTCCTTTTTTGAGTGCCGACACACTGGCGCCGATCGGCGCCGAGTGCCGGCGCCGGCAGGCTTTACAAAACTGTTGCATCAATAACATCCTCAAAGGACAGCAAAACACAAGGTCCGCTGTTTTGACTACGAGGCATCTTGAACTGCGGCGGAAACACCACTGGTCTAATGCTGATGTCCTCGTTATCTGCCCATCGCACGACTCTTACGCCGCGCCGCTCCAGCGCCTCTGCCAGTTTTCTTCTCTCAGGGCTCTGACCGCTTTTATCGCAGCATTTCGCTGAAAAAATCTTGTCCAAGTCGTTTGATTCGTGAATAGTGTTCTCAGCAAACGTCGCGATGCCACAGGCATAATGATAAACGTCTCCCTTCACGTCATTCGGCTTCGTCACGTTAGCACATATGCTTAAATAAAAATCGTTTCCCGCTGCTAGTGCTCTCCTGAAGTCGCCTCTTGCAGAACCTTTGCAAAAATCGTAACGTGTTAGGGCGTACTGTCCAAGCATGTCGTCAGAGAGACTGTCAATGAGTGTGTTGAAGCTTTCGCGCGAGTAAGAGTGCTCTAGTTCGGTGCCCTTGAACAGAACACGTCTATAAGCTCCAACGCCACAAAGGATTTTCTTGAACCAACGCGGAGAGCGACAAGCAAGAGTTATCAATTCCCCATCTTCGACGGCTGGACACGAAGAAAATTGAATCCAGGCACAAGTTGGTGATACAGTGAGTTTGGAGTCATCTTTAGTGCATTTTTTGTACGAAAGTGGAGATTGCATCAGTGACTCGAGACGTGGCCACTGTATAATTGCATCAGAGATGTCTGCGCAAACCCTTTGTAGCGTGTTGCCGAATACAGGCTTGGGAAAAGCCACACCATTGCGCGGAGTTATGGAATGCGACGCTCTTGAAGATCTTACGAATACTCCTTCAAACTCGAAAGTTGCAATTGCCTCTGCAACACCGATTCCGTCACAGAGCACAAATTCTCCAAGTGTGAGGCTCTTAATCATGGAAAGCAGCATATTTCGCGTCAGACCGCATCGCCATACCTCTCTACCGTTGACGACTTCTGGCGTTGTGTTTTTGATTAACAACGAAAGCCTACAGCCGAAGTCATTTAGTAGATTAGTGTCCAGCTCAATCAGGTTGTCTGGGTCGTCGTAACACGAGACAAGTTTATGCGCCATTTTCCTTCTCCTTTTAATTTCGGGAGCGGCGTTTTCAGCGCTGCCGGTGTTATCGGCGCCAGCACCGGCGCCGGCACCGGCGCCGTCGGCGCCAGCACCGGCGCCACCGGCGCCACCGGCGCCGTTCATACGACCATTTTAATGTCTGGCGTACTTCTGAGCACTGCGAATTAGCGGTCAAAATGAGAATCTTATTAGAAGCCAATTCACGCATTGTCAAAAATGCAATTCCAGCTCACTTGAAGGCTCAGATTCGTGACCCAGCTTTTGTCTTCATCTACAGTCGAGGTTTGCATTGCTTAAAGAATATGAATGAGGCAAACGTTTTAGAAAAAGTACAAGCCTACAAAGACGAGTTGCTAAGTTACTTTGCGTTTGAGGGGGTCGATATGCTAAGGCGCATGCTACAAACCAAAAAGCTGTGCGAGATTATTTTACAGGACTTCAACAGGATGAGATCTCGCGTTCTTCAGATGCGTAACACTGAGGCCTTGGCGCTCCTGTTTGACTTGCGTCAGTTTTACCCGCTTAGTTCAAAATACCGCAACTCGCCTAACGCCTTGAAGAAAATGACGGACCTTGTTGGTGTTTAAAAGGTTCGACAGCTAGGTAGCGATCTGGTGGAGTAACTTGTGTCGGATGATAGCCTAAAGTTTTTGTAAGAACTTGTTGTTCTTTGTCATTTTAAAAGCAATTATTGCAGCAGCTGTTTCAGCATCAACGGTGCATATCCGGCTTGTTATGCAAAATTGTTCTGCTCGGAAGAACACGTAAACAGAAGGCGTTATTTGTTTGGACATGAGCTTTTCTGTCTCTTCTTTGCCATGACTCTGCCCAAGTCCCCAGTGCACCCCAAACAAAAAGCTAGGGGTGTTCAATTCTGTTCTGACAAAAATGAATGCAGCATTTTCGTCTTTTCTGGAAAGACACGACGCGTTTAATGATACAACGGTGAGTGCTTGATATGCCGCTGCAGCTGTCTCGGGGATCGTTGAGGACATGTCCATCACATTGATGCCGTCGTCTTTCAGCAGCTCGTTTAATTCGTTTGTCAGAGTTTTGCTGTCAAAATCTGGAACTTGTTCAATATCAGAGAATCCTATCGATCTGAGAACACTTCTGGCATGTTTGTGCGATTGGAATTGAAGAAAGGCAGCAGGGTCAGGCTCCATGATTTCTTTTGCATTTTCAACACTTAAATTACCAAGCAAAGTTGTGGCATCGTCAATGTCATTATTATCTTTGTCATCATTCTTTTTCATGTCTCAAAGCCCATGAGAATGACTACCGACACACTACATCTCGCGTTTAGCGCTTATAATAACACAAGCCACTCTCACACTGTGCCTAGTCTTCATCCGAATTGTCTTCCTCGTCAGACTCGCCAGAGTTGTCCGAGTCACCATCTTCATCATCATCATCCTCGTCTGAATCGTTGTCTGAATTGAATGATGCGTCGGATCCACCGTCTTCTTCTTCTTCCTCCTCCTCTTCTTCCTCCTCTTCTTCCTCCTCCTCTGCCTCTTTCTCAGCTTCATCCACTCCCTTGTTCACCGAAATGGAGTCGAGGTAAAGCCTGCCGATAGCCAGCTTTTGCACCCAGGTCATGTTATTTACACTGAAGTCTTCAAAGCAGGTGTCGTGATGAACGCGTACAACAAATTCAAACGACGTGTTGTAGGACGTGACCACCTCGTTGATCTTTCTGCGCATCTGGTTTGCCAAATCCTGCATCATCTCATAGTTCGGGACGAGGTTGGTGTTGTTCTGTACATCCTCGTCGATCATTTTCTGTGTCACTGACGTGTCACTGTTCACATCCTCGCCGGGGCAGATGAGCTTAAAGGCGAATACGCCTTGCGTCCCTTCAGCGCCTCGAGAGAACGTGGGGGCCCGCGGAATGGGAAGAGTTTTGCTAGTGACCAAGTTCAACCCGGTAGCCCAAGCGCCCAGAACATTCGCGTAATGTGGCTCCGGGTTCCCTCGGAACTCGCGAGTGCGTGTATTCTTGACCGCTTGCCCGGGTGATATCTCAACACCAAAGTTTGAGACGTGCTGCATCGGTGTGTCGGTACTCATTCCCATTTCCCCCAGCGTTTTCGTGCGCTTACGTGGCGGAGATACTACTCTTTCCTCCTCATCCGACGCCTCGTTGTCGTCGTCATCATCGCTTTCTTCCGGATCCGAGTCTGCGTGCGTCACCAGAGAATCCTTTAGGACTTTGCGCAACATGGGAAGGTTTGTGTCAATCATTTCTTGGAGATCATCCTTCAAATGCTCAACCTCGATGATCAACGTGTTAAGCTTAGCACGCGCCGTAAGCATGAGAGCAGTGTCAGTCCACTCACTTTTCTCTGTGGTGTTTGTGCCGAGAGTCTTTGTCTTCACAAAGAATTCGAAGGAGCGAACACTTGAGCCAAAGACGTTTTTGCAGAACATGTGCATATCCTCCGGAAAGTCTGCCAAATTGAAATCGACAAGGTGCGTAACCAGGCCACCGTAAATCTCTGGATTGTTGCGGCACGAAAGCGCGATTTCGTCCGGGTGCCCAACGGTCTTCAGATTTAACGCGCAATAGACACACCCGAGGGTTTCAGCATTGTTAATTTTGTTGTAGTTCGACTGGTTCGCCTTTTCGATGAGGACGCGCAAATCCCACCAGTCGCTGCGGGGAGGCGCGCTCTCCTTTGCCATTAACAGATTCATAGACTCGTTCATTAGGCGTTCGAGCTCCGCAAGGCGATTGGAAAAGTCTCCACGCAAAAGTTCGGAGATGTGCGCGCGTAACTGGTAAACGTTCATCTCGTTGACGTTTTTCTTAGTGGTGGAAGTGGCGGTCGACATGACTGTGTTGTACCTGTGCGTACGCGAAAGAAAGCTCAGCAGAGCGTCCTGCAGAAGCGCTGTGGATCTTTTTCAACACTAGTGCCGGTGTGTCGGCGCCGGTGTGTCGGCGCCGGTGTGTCGGCGCCGGTGCTCAGATGCGGGGGTGGCAGTGTGCCATGAGTAGGGGTGGTGGGTCAGTGCGGCAAGCGGACCGTGGTTCTCCAGAGCTGCACGTAATGAATGAGTGAATGTGGGCATGTACAAGGCGTCGGCGCCGGTTGGTCGGCGCCGGTTGGTCGGCGCCGGTTGGTCGGCGCCGGTTGGTCGGCGCCGGTTGGTCGGCCCTTTTTTGACTGCGTAGATTCGCGGGCGCCGTTTTTTTCACAACGCGAAAGGGGCTATGTACTCTTGGTCTTTAGGAGCTGATGCGTGTAACAGCAAGCGGTTGTCTAAAGCTTTGTGTAAAACAGTAGAAAACGAGTACAAAGGAAACGATTCTTTGAGCCGTGCCTATCGCGGTGCTGGCAAGGTGATAGCTTCGCATCTGCAAATGGGATGCACTGAAACGCGCGTTCCTGCACTGTTCGACGAGTTTCGCTGTCCATTGTGCGATGTGCGTTCGCCCTTACGGACATTTGTATGGGAACAAATGCCTCGCGTCAGTGATGTTATTGAAATAACACACCTTTTGATGAGCAGCTTAGATATGCAAATCTCTGAGGTGGTGCTGGCTGTGGTCATACTCGAGTCTTTACTTTCTTCAGCGAATGGAATCTTTCAACCGCGAAGTGTGAGGCCCATACTCATTGCATCTTGTTCAGTTGCCTGCAAAGTAGCCAGCGACGGGCCTGTGACGACGTCAGAGTTATGTGCTGCGATTTCGGATTGCTTTACGAATATAACAGTTTGTCAAGTTGCAAGGCTGGAAGAACAGCTTCTCGTTTTACTCGATTGGCATATTCCAAATGATCCATTCCTTTATAATGCTCGATGTTGTGCTGTGATGAAGGAGGGCGAGCCGTTGGAGGAAGAAGGGGGCCAGTGTAGCGTTTGGGAAGAAAAACGACCTGCATTCACGCAGTCAGTCGGACACTGGTTCGCTACGCCTGACAGTTGGTGTTTGGCACCTCCGTCAAACCACGCACAACCAAAGATTCGACGCAACTCCCATTGAACGTTCGCGAAGTGGTTTGACAAATTTGATAAGTCAAACGTTCCCAATACAAGATGCAGAGGCATCGCCATGTCGCGCCGAAGTGGTGCCGCGACGATTGACAACGCGACTAAACTGCGCAGTGACATTGAGGACCTGAAGTCTAGCGCGAAGAGCGTTGAGTCCAGTGATGTGATCTCTTCCCCTGCAAGCCACGAGTTTGACAAACTCACATCGGTGGAACAGTCCGCCGCAAGCCTTGGAGTAAACCCCGACTCGTGGAAGCCGATCGCTTTTTTGAACAATGCGCATTATGCGCAGCTCACTGCCGCAAACATGCTCGACGACACGCTCGCCCGTCGCATCGAGGCGTTCCGCGTTGTGGCGTCGCCCTCCGGAGTCTCCGCATAGATGACATTGTGTTATGTGTAAAGAGAGAGGGTGTTGAGGATTTAAAAATAGGCGTTTCCCGATAAGACACACACACAAACCTAAAGATAGGTAGGCCATGTCAATCAGGAGGGGAAGTGACACTTTTAATCTGCGTAGCGTGGTTATTGAGGAAACTGCTTCGCGTCCGCTGGTGCTTTCCCCCGCGGAGGCAGAACACTCACTTCCCCAGACGACCGGTGGTACACAAAATCAAGCAAGTCGTTTAAAGTTTGACTTCTCGCCACTTGCGAAGAAAGGTGCAACATTGACTACTTCTCGGAGTTTAGATATAAAAGCGGCAATACTTAAAACAAATGCCGTTCCAAATTCGACGGACAGGTCGGATGTTATGCGGCTCACGGTAATGGTAGACGATCTGACTTTGCGATTGAAAAGGGCGTCCGAACGTGCGCATGCGGCAGAAGCTCAACTAACAAAAACTCACAATTGTCTTGTGAAAGAGAGGGAAGACGCGTCGAGAATTGCAAGAACTGTATCTCTGGAACGCAATGCTGCTCAAGTCAAAGAGGCGTCACTCCTCAAAAAGATTGTGGAAATCAGCGATCATACAGTAAGCAACGAGGCGTTCCAAAATGCGGTTGCAGCAACAGTTACAGCTGAAGATACAATTAAGTCTCTCAACAGAAAGGTTTCAGACCTGCAGCAAAATTCACAACAAGATTGTGCTAAATTGTCTGCGATGACAGAAGAACTGATAGAAATGCATGCTTGCAACTCATCAAACCTTGAAAAGTGCACGGAAACGCAAATGCAATATGATGGTGCTTTGGAAGAACTGCGCAAAGCCCGTGAGCAAGAAAGTCTTTTGAACAGCGATTTGATTGGCGTAAAAAGCCAGCTGGATAGTTGCACCAAGAGGGCAAATGAAGCCGAAGAGAAATTTCACACTCTTAAAGACGAATGTGTGAAGGGCGATATGCCTTTCAAAAGGACTAAAGAAAACGACATTGTCTTGAATGTCAAGGACGACCAAGGCGAAGGCGACGACAAGGACGACCAGGGCGACGACCAAGGCGACGACCAGGGCGACCAGGGCGACCAGGGCGAGGAGAGCGACGAAGAGGATGCAATTAAGATGAACAAAAAGTATAGAGACTTGCGATTACAGATACACAATATACAAGAACAGATTGAGAAAACGGACTCTCCTGACCACGAGAGTCTGAAAGAGAGAGACGCTCTACACGCCAAAGCACGAGCTTTAAAGGACAAGTACGATAGCATGTTTGCAAAGGAAAACAGCGCGCCGCAATGTGGCGTACGTGGCGATTTCCTACCCTCTTACAAGCTGCCATTTGGAAATGGGATTGCGCACAAAATGGCAACAGTGCCTCTGTATTTTGGTGCTGCTTCCGAAGGCCACAACGACGCAACTGCGATTTCTGAAGATTGCGACGCGCACGTTTCAGACCAAACAAATGATATGATAAATGCAGTGATGTTTGATATGAAATCATTCCTCGAGGACGTGCACAAAAGAGAGGAAGCCGAGCGGATGTTGCCGTGATTTGAACATCGCCAAGAAACGGGACGCACTCTTACTGCGCGGGTCTAAAAGAGTGTGATATTAACATAAGGTTTCGAGGTTAAGAAGATTGTTAGTAAACATTGTGTCTTTGATAGAAGAGTATGCTTCCTTTTCTCGCGCTTAAGCACGCACCACACAATGCAGAGGACCGCGAGCTGCGCGATGCATTGCGCCTATCACATGAACGTACTGGTGGACCCTTTGTAGTAATGGTGCTGGGTGGCTCGGAAGTCGCGGATGACCTCTACAAGCAATCATTCCCACGCTGCACGGTATTCACCGTCGGATCTCACACGGGTGCCGACGTCCAAGGTGACTGGGAAAACCAATCTATTTGGGAAGAGTCTAAGAAGCGCAAACCAGACGCTGTAATAATTGACTACGGCTCCGAGTCGTGGATGAAAGGTTCAGCGGGAATGCACCTTGCCGACACCTTGAAGTCAACAGGAGCCATGCTGCTCTTTTCTCCACCACCGACCGCACGGCCAGATTCGGTTGGTGGGTGGTGGGAGACAATGCTATGGGTGCACTTCTTATCTGACGAGGAACACATGCGAAAATACAACGCCATGCTTTTAGACAACAACCAACTGCTCCTGTGCTTTTCCAACTCTTTCGAAGATTCTCCCTTGTATCCGGGTGAACTTCTTCAGGCGATAGATGAGTGTGCCGATCTGGTTCAAAACAAAGAAGATGGCCTTGGGTTCTCTAATAGTTTGGTTGCAAAAAGAATTGCAGAAAAACGCACCGAGAGAATCAAGGACTGCTTTTCAAAACGAAAAGCCATGTATCTTCCCGTGCCATGGCTTACTGGGCTACAGTTGCAACTCTCGCTTGTAACAAGTTGCGTTGACGCACCTTTGTATGTGTGAAACACGTAACCGACGTGTTTAAATTCGCACACAGTAAGAAAACAAGTCGCACAAAAGAGCACTGTCAAGGTGATAAACAGTTTTTGTCTTACCGCCGCCTTTTCTTGTCACAAGAACGCCATTGTCATGCATCTCATCAAACACCTTGCGTGTGTGCGGATGTCCCGATCTCAGATCGTCGATACTTAATCGTAGCGTGCCAGAAGTTGGTAACCAAGCGCAAGCTTTTGGAATTGTACGTAAGAGGTCGCTTATAGGTGTAGGTCTTAAGAATCTGTTTATTCCCAACCCCTGCCTGCGTCTCTCGATAATTGGAAGCGCGTAGGCTAAGGCCTCTGAGGCGAAGCTCTTGTAATCGTCATCAACTCGAACCAACATCTTGCTTCGAGTACGTGCTGCCAGTTCTTGACAGATAAGCCGTAAAACGTCGCCATCCGTTCTGAAGACCGTCTCAAGCTCTGCACACGAAAACATACTGAGCGAACATGCCGCTTTGGCTATTTCCTGACGGTGCTCGCCCTCTTGGTCGTGGATTGCCGCGAAGAAATTAGATAGTCGCACGCCCTGTCTAGTCATATCGCGTTCAGAGCTTATCATCTCTGCTGCCATTCGGCCGATGACTACTCCTTCAGTTCCAACCGCCGCTACTATCTCGGAGGCCACAACACCACCCCTGATGATTCCCTGGCTGGTCAGTTCCCACACGCAGCATACGAGTCGCACTGCTCTTTCCCCGCGCTCATCCAATCCAGTGCGTTTACCACCCTTTTCGCGCCTTGCAAATCGTCTTGGAGAATGCAGAAATGTCATAGGAGGAATAGCAAGCGAAGGCGATGCTTGTCCCATGCAATGCACGCTGGGGAAGGTCGTAGATGACACGTCTGGCTTCCATTCCTTCATCAGTGGTAAGCATCTATCTACTACATGTCGCACAACGTCACCAAAGTTGTCCGACCAAAACTTTGCCATTGCAACTCTAACTTCGATATCCATGTCTGGCAAAAGCGCCCGGCTCAGCTTTTCAAAGCCCATGCTTTTGGTATACATCGAAATCTCGCATGGACAATTCTTTAGCACGTATCTTACGGTAGACGTAGATTCGTTGAGTAGATTTCGAGACATCTCTCCAGCCGGTTCGGTTGCAATTGTACGAAGAATTTCCAAGCACTCAATGTCACATTTTATCATGTGTGATGCGTGTGGCTGACTGCGCAGTAGTTCTGCTTCAATCATTCGTCCCAATTCTCGAGACGACAATTCATCGTCAAGAACAGATTCGTAAGACATTACGGCAATGCGTTTGGCGATTGCATGTGCTAACTTTGTCTTTACGTGCACAAGATCAGCAGTCACACTGTCGGTTGCCTCGATAGATGCTGCTGAACACATCACCTTGTCGAGCTTATCGAGCCATTCCATTGCCCCCCGCTTGACATCCATTAGAATTTTATACCCATAGCCGCCAACATCAACTTTACAAACTTTGCCAGGAAGACTCTTGATGACTTGGTCTTCAATGTAATAAGAATCTTCTGTCGTAAAAACGTTGATATCAATATTTTCGTCGCCACACAGTAGCGCTGCATCTCTCATGCGCTCCGCATGATCTTCAGCTCGGCAAACAAATTTGTAACTCTTTGAAATATCGTCCATTTCCTTGGCAATACCATGAACCCACAAAACGTGGTGAATCTCTTGCCTGCACACCTCAACTAAAGGAAGATCTCCGGAAATGTCTTTGTCTTTTAGGCACAAGATGCCCGCAACGAATTGGGCCACGGAGTCTATCATGTTGCACATTTTTGAGTGATCAGAAACCAACTTTATTTTTTCTTCAGGTGACATTCGCTCTTCATTGCTCATAAACATTTCTGTCTATTTGTTCTTATGTGTCCTTCAGACCAGCACCTTTGCAGTTATGGGCCGTCGACGCCAAAACCGGCGCCAGAAGTCGGCGCCGACCTTTGGTGCCAAACGGCGCCGAAACTCGGCGCCGATGTTTGACGTTGTCTTGTTATCCCCCCTCTGGCGAGATCACCCCGGTGATTTTTTTTTGGCTTTGAGGTGCGCCTAAAGTGCGCTTACCGGCGAAATGTGCACCTGAGGCGCACCTGTAACGTCTTTTTTGAAACCGATACTCTATGGTCGTACATCGACCGGCGCCGGTCACCGGCGCCGATTGGCGCAAGTGCTCGCCCATACTTGTGTAAAGTATCAACAAACATTAAGCGATCCGAAAAAAGTTGTAGCACATTACTTTGAAAATCCAATTGTTCAAAGGATGCTAGCGAGTCATTTCGGCACGTCACCCGAAACGCAACTGAAGCAATGTGTCTATTGGCACGTACTTAATTACAGAGGAAAATTGATGGAAGGTGATTTGGAAGCAATCCATTCATTCCTATTGACTGCGACTCAACATGCAGTGTGGAGCCACAACATTCCTTTGTTAACTTACTTGCTTGAGGCTAATGCGGGAATGACGCTTGACCATGCAACAAACTACGATTTTCAAATGACTAAACTGGTAGAGTTTGCAATAAGACATCACATGTTCGCCGTTGCTGCCACTTTGCGCAAGCACGGGGCAATGATATCATCTGAACTGAGAAAAAGAATTTCTTATTTGTTGAGCAATCACCCGAACAGTCACAACCTTCCCAGATCCTGGTTCGATTATCCGAAAGATATTTGGAGACTGATAAAAGATCCACCCGAACAGGTTGTTCCACCCATTCGTAATAACTACAACGCTCAAAAGCTTGGCGTGGTGCAGTCGTGGCCACCTGAACCACTGGACTGGCCGGAATCACTAAAAGATTTTACAGACGAGACCACGCGTAACACAATTAAAAAGGTGATCGCATCGTATTGGCAGAAGATTTCCCGTTTGCGCCGCGAGGAAGCTCTTGATCGCGCGCGGCACAACTGGGCTTTTGTCAGACGCTGGTACAGATTGTGGTGCATTACATCCTTTTGGCAAGGACAGACTGAACTATCCCTCTGTGCACCAGGAGGAGCTTCACGAATGGCCGATCTCGCAAGTTTCGAAAACGAATTTTATGCGTTAGTAGACGATGGAGCTAATCGGCGCCGGTGACCGGCGCCGGTCGATGTACGACCATAGAGTATCGGTTTCAAAAAAAGACGTTACAGGTGCGCCTCAGGTGCACATTTCGCCGGCAAGCGCACTTTAGGCGCACCTC
>MDTC01059721.1_pt1 | contig 13061 bp, 7 predicted proteins | sample 811181 | NCBI WGS metagenome assembly MDTC01 (sample SAMN05326644, study PRJNA326480) | marine metagenome | isolation source: seawater | place: Pacific Ocean: North | collected 2011 | reverse complement strand
CATAAAGTAAGTTAAATACAATATATTTTCTTTAACACTCTATGAGTAGCAATTTAGCAACCAACAGGCTAAAATTAATCATTTCAGTGAATTAACAACTTCAGATCGAAAAAACAGCTCGGACCTTTTTTAAAGAAGTCTGAAACCATGAGAGGGCTAATGAGGGTGACTTGTTTAACTTCGTTATTTAAACCACTCAGACTGCTCAGCTGGTGTGCACTGCTGTGCCTACTTGAAACGAAATCCTTTGGAGTAAACCTCGAAAGGATTAGAAAAGCTATATTTAAAGTTCAGGTTGTATCTCAAAACCCAAGGGCCAATCAACCTTGGCTGCATCGCCCTGCCAGGTCCAGCTCTGGTTCTGGCTTCTATATTGGCGACGGCCTCATCATGACCAATGCTCATGTCGTAGCACGAGGCAAATTTATTACCGTGCTTAGGGATGGGATCGACCGAGCTATTAGAGCAGAGGTCCAATATATAGCTCACGATTGTGATCTGGCACTTATTAAACCGATTGACTCTTCCGTTTTTGAAGGACTCACGCCATTAGTAATGGGGAATATGCCACGCCTACAGTCGCCCGTTGCAACCATTGGCTACCCTAAAGGCGGCGAACAGATATCAATAACAAAGGGAGTGGTTTCAAGAATTGGATATCGCAGGTATGTCCATTCCGGATATCAGCAACATCTATTAGTTCAAGTAGATTCTGCAATCAACTCAGGTAATAGCGGTGGACCAGTTCTACAAGGCAGACAAGTCGTGGGGGTCGCATTTCAGTCCAATATTACCGCAGAAAATACAGGTTATATTATTCCACCACCAGTAGTTCAAAGATTCCTCATCGATGTCAAAGATGGGAAATATGACGGTCATCCTCAAGATGGGATTTTCACGATGAAAGGGGCTACATCAAACCCCTCTACTGCAAAATTTCACCAACTACTAAAACCAGCAGGAGTCAAAGTCAGTTTTGTTGCCCCGTGGTCGTCAGCATATCAAATCATTCAACCTCGAGATATCCTACTAAAAATGGATGGGTTTCCCATCGGAGTTGACGGTAAAGTCAACTTTCTAGGAGAGCGAGTCAGCTTTCATGTATTAAGCGACCTAAGGCAAAAAGGCGAAACTATCCCTATTACTCTCCAAAGAGGGCAAACGAAAATCGAGACTAAGATGACAGCCGGACCTTCGGCACAGCACTACCAGCCAACAAATACTTATGGGATTAGACCCAGGTATCTCGTGTTTGCGGGGATGATATTTTCTACCTTGAACCGGGACTTTCTGAAGTCATGGGGTAAACGCTGGTACCGTGATTCTCCTGCAACTTTACGCTACCTCAATAAATATTCGTGGTGGGACACCACTTATCAAACAGCATCTGACATCATAATCTTTAATGCACGCCTACCAGACAGAATAAATAACTGGTCAGATCGCTATCGTTCTCTACCCCTAGAGTCTTTAAACCAAATCAAGATCAAGTCTCTCGCCCAGCTGGATAAACTACTTGAAAGCTCTTCTGAGAAGTATTTCGTATTTAAGTTCTTCAATCAACCGGAACCTTTAATCATTCCATCTGCTGAAGCTCGCAGTAATCACAATAAAATCCTTGAAAAGTATCAGGTTAAACCAGAAAAATGGCTTCATCATTAGAAGCCATAGGATAATGACACTTAAAGATCGATGAGGACATAGATGATAAAAAAAATAATTTTATGTTCATTATTATTTAGTAATGTTGATTCGATATCATATGCAGGAAATATCGAAAACTCTGTCCTAAAAATTTTCAGTTTTACTCAAAGCCCGGACTATGACGCTCCATGGAACAAGAGACCGGTAAAAACTAACAAATTCCTTGGTACTTTGATCAATCATAGACAAGTATTAGTAACAGCTAATGCTACCAGCCATGCTACCAGGATAGAATTTCAAAGATTTGGCAGCCCCAGAAACTGGAAAGCCAAAATAGTTTACAGGGATTTTAATGTGAACTTAGCTATCTTGGAGCCCGAAGATCCTGCAGCACTGGCTGGAATGAAACCTTTAAGGCTCAATCGCAATATAAAAGCAGGCAGAATCGTAGAAGTCATAAAAGGTAAGGGATCATCTAATCCCTCATCCATCCGATCTCAGGTCCGAGAAATTAGCATTAGTAACTCTGGTACAGCCAATTATGGTATCGCTCTATATCAACTAGAAGTAAATCAAGACTCAGGACTTGGTTGGAGTGAGCCTATAATATCAGACAACTTACTCACTGGTTTGACCATAGGTCAGCAAAAAAATATTATTTTTGCTATTCCTTCTTCAACAATAGAAAAATTTCTAAATCACAGTAAAACACCGAAGGATTCAGGTTTTATCAAACTATCAATCAAAATCAGTCCACTAAAATCTCCGTACCATAGAAAATGGCTAAAAGCAGAAAATTTTAAAAATGGCGTCCTCGTCACACAAGTTGCTGAATATAGTTCTTTAAAAGGTTTAGTTCAACCTTCTGATATTCTCTTCCAAGTAGGCCAACATAGAATTGATTCAAGAGGATATTTTCAACATAAATTATGGGGTCGCACCCACTTTATCCATCTAATATCTAGATATAACGCTGGCGATCTAGTCAAAATAAAATTATTGAGAAATGGTAAAAAATTAGAAATCGAGCAAAAAGTGAAACGTTATGAACCCAATCAAGAATTAATACCAAATCGACCTTATGGCCAAGAACCCTGGTTGGTCGCAGGAGGATTAGTATTTCAAGAGCTCAGTCTGGGATACTTAAAGAGCTGGGGAAACAATTGGATGCAAAGAGCCCCCGAGCATCTCATATATCTCTGGCAAAACCATAATCAGATCAAAAATCGCAGGCGTATTATTATAATTTCCCAAGTTCTTGCGGATGAGTCTAATCAAGGATATCAAAAGTTACGAGACGTAATTGTAACATCAATTAACAACCAACCAATCAATGACCTCAGCGAGGTTAAAAGTAGCTTACTGGAAAATAAAACCGGTAAAAAGGTAAATACGATTGACCTCGATTTAGGCAAAGGACAAATCATACTATCACTGGATGGAATTGAAAAAATACATAAAAGGATAAGAGAAAACTACAGCATTACAAATACTATTGGGTTTTTGTAGATATTTAAGAAACGTCTAATTCTGCCAGCTGTTTATAGGCTTGCCAACGATTCGCTAATGCAGACAAGCTGGCCGACGGTGTTAATCTTTGCTGCTTTTCCAGAAAGAAAATGTCTAGAGCTGTTATTGCTTCAGGTGACAAGACAATGGGATCTGCTAATTTAGCTTCAAGAAAATATTGTCCATCAATGAAGTAATTGCACAACTCTATTTCTAAATTTGCAGATACAATAAAATGAGCAATTTCATTATTTATTTGCTCTATGAGCTCTACTCCTTCATCCAAACTTTCGATATGCTGAACTACATTAAGAAATGTCTCAATAATCTTATACCTAAATATCTTATGTTTTATAACCTTGGGATCGACAATGGCCTTTAATATAATATCGCAATACAACTGAATCTGTTCTGCATTCGCAAACGAATGATCCGCCGTAGCAATATACATCCAAGCATCTTCAAAACTAGCATGACTAACATCCATGCACACACTCAAAATCATATCGGTATCACGAATCTTTCTTTTTTCAAAGTGAGCCACATGAGCCATTTGAGCTGGATAGCCGACTACCTTAATAGCATCTAAAAAGATTTTCTTTTCTTTCTCAGGGAAGTTGTGGTCTGTGATATCTTTTAATTCCTTATAAACATAATAAGCCCTGAGGATAAAACCTAGGGCCAGATCTTTTTCACGAAAACCGGACCATCTATACATCTTAATAGTTTCGACCAAAGGCAAAATCTGTTTACCTTCTTTTAACTGATTCAACTGCAAGCCTACCATACTGAGAACCTGACGAGCTTCCTTGCTAGATTCATAGTCACTTAAAACTTTTCGCCATGACTCAAAATCATAATATGATTGCAATCTTGGTATCAGTTGTTCAAATTTGACTAAAAACACGACAATTTCTGAATCACCTACCGGTACAGGTAAAGCCTCTATAATTTTTGATAGATATGGAGCTTCCATCATTAATTTTTTTCTAGCCTTATCACTTATCCATATAAAATTACCTATACTCTTAGTGGTCTTCAAATAATCAAGAACTATCGTTTTTTCCTTAATAGGCATCTGAGACACATGTACAGAGTAGTTTATCTCCTCACCTGAAACTTGGATTTTTTGGTCAACCCAATCATAGTCGATAAAAAAGAAAAGGGGAGTTCTTGATATAACCCTTCTTATTTTTTCTTCTTGAATCACCTCGTACAAACTAGGATCAAGAATAGGTAGCAACTTAAGTAAATTATTAACTCTTTTTTCAACCATCGGATTTACATCAAGATGAATAACAGCACATAGAGAAATCGCATCTATACAAGTATGGACAGTTGTTTTAGGATCTAAGGAACCAAACACCTGACTACCAATGACCCGCTTATTTATTAATGAATCCCCAAGTATCTGATGTATTCGAATTATAATGTCATCAGCTCTAATTTGACTAAATAAAATAGGTAAGGATCGATTAGCATCACCATTAGGATCATGGTCAATCATAAAATTTGAAGTCCGAACACCGATATTAGTATATAACGATTTCTTTTTAAAAAATCTTCGAACAAAAGAGGTAGCATCATTAGATGCCAATCCAGCAAGCAATGTTTGCTCCTGATACTTCTTTCTAAAACGCAAACTTAAGTCAAATTGATAGTATAAAAAAGGCAACCATAAGCTGGTAATACTTTGCATTGGAAATAGAAAATCTGCCTGCCTAGGAGCTCTCTCAAAAGTAGTAAAAAAAGTAGAGTAAGCATAAACGGAAAAACACAAAGTACTAATAGATTGCAGCCAGAAAAAAACAATTTCTTTATTTTTGAACCCCGCCCCCAAGAAACGGAAACTCCATGATTCTCGATAGGAAACTACTGATCTCAATGATAAAGAAAAAAACATTAATATACTGATGATAATTGGAGTAGATCCAATCAAAAATTCTCGCATAAATCCACTGATAAGCAAAGCTTCATCCGACAACCAGAAATCCTCATAGAAAAAAAAGACAAAGCCCACTATGGAATTTAGACCACCCAAACTAATAGCCACAATGAAACCTAAGTTATCAGCAATACGAACGAGATGGCATGATAAAGAAACAGCTAAAAATACGAGAATACTATTCGACAAAAAACATGTCACTTGATAGAAGCTTTCGTTAACTCCTACCGTGAGACGCAACAGTTCAACAACTGCTAAAATGGTAATCAAGGGAGACATCAGAAAGCTAGAGCCTAGAGTATCTGAACCCCGCTCAAAATTTACAAAGAAAAGATTACTAATAGTACTAAATAATGTAACAAAGATTATTATCGCCAGGAAAGTATTTATGCCGATATAGTTTTCAGATACCTGTGGTGAACGGATACCAAATTGAGAAGTAATGAGATAAAGCACACAGAATAGTACAAAAAGGCTAACAACTATAAGAGTATTTAACACCATGCGATGATTTGTCTGCTGCATAGTCCATCCGACAAGTTTATGCACTTACAAGATCTAATTTTTGACCATATTCAATCAAACATACTATACGAAAACAAGTTCCTAGATTTATCTCACTCTCAACCTCAATTTCCGCATTCATATCCTCAGCAATACCATGACATATGGATAGCCCTAATCCCGTTCCTTGTTCTGCATTCTTACTAGTATAAAATGGGTCAAAGATTTTTTTTAAGTGAAGTGGATCGATACCAACTCCGGTATCCCTCACTTCAAATACTCCATATTTTTTTCCATTTTTATTTATAACATCAGCACTAAGTTTGAGAACCCCACCATCAGGCATTGCATGAAAAGCATTCTGAACTAAGTTTAAGAACAGCTGTGTAACCTTATGCCGATTACCTTTAGCAATTAAAATTTCTTCAGGCCATGATTGGCTCACTTCATAATCTATATTTTTTTGACCAACTAAGCCAAATCGTAACGCCGATTGAATTGCCGCTATCATATCTACATCTTCTAAGTCTTCTACTTTTTGAGTGCTCGGCTGTGCTCTCGCAAAATCCAGTAGACTTTCTACGATAGTACTACACCTTTTTGCAGCCAGTTCAATTTCCTTAGCATCTTGAAATTGGCTACTCCCTGAATCCAGCTCTCTTAAAAGCATTTGTGAGAAAATCAGGATGCCACCTAAAGGATTATTAAGCTCATGGGCAATACCACCAGCCAGTAATCCAATAGAAGCTAACTTTTCACTTTGTAATAACTTGTCTTCGAGAAGTCGCTTTTCAGTCCGGTCCTGGTATATATGAAGGACACCTTCAACATGCCCATCTGAATCAAACATTGGCTGCGAAGTAACTTCATAGAACCGATCTGAAACGATCTTATCTAAATCAAACCTTTCAGACTCAGCATTTTTCAATGTTTCCTGTATCTTACAGCCAGGGCAAGGATCGGTTCGCTTGGCAAAAACCTGATAACATTTGTTTCCAATAATATTCTTAATATCACTACCAGTGGCAGTAGACATCGCTTTATTAGTTTTGGTAACTATGAACTCTGCATCAATTGTCATAATTGGATCAACTAAAGCATCTACTGTGGCCATCCACCTCCGCTTTAGGTCCTCAACAAATTTCATCTTTTCTTTTTTGGGATTCGATGACTTCTTCATTTCGCTCCAATTCTCTCCGTCATACCGTTATCGGTAAATTCTTGAGAAAATTAAAGAAAAATTGATTTTACCCTGGAGAGCATTCTTTTAAATTTATCGAAACTAGAAAAAGTGCAAAAAAAGCGCAACAAACAATGTTACGCTTTTTTAAAATTAGTAATAAATTTTCTGCTTAGTGATGAAAAGACAACTCTGCGGAACTAATCTCCGTTTCTGTAATCTTGCGCAGCTTTTCAAACAATTCATCCTGATCCTTGTCTTCCCCTGGGTTTTTCCAAACCAAAGCATGCATCAGAACCTCATCCATATGCTCTACAGTCACCACGTTAACATCTTTCAAAATGTTTTTTGGTACCTCATGAAGATCCTTCTCATTTTCCTTCGGGATAATCACCTTCTTAATACCACCACGATGAGCAGCAAGAGTCTTTTCCTTTAAACCGCCTATAGGCAAAGCTCTACCGCGTAGAGTGATTTCACCAGTCATAGCCACATCACGACTAATAGGCCTCTTAGTCAAGGCACTTGTTAAGGCAGTAGCAAGACAAAGACCTGCACTAGGACCATCCTTAGGGATCCCGCCCTCAGGAACATGTATATGAATATCAATTTTTTCATAAAAATCATCATCTAAGCCTAAGAACGAAGACCTTGACCTTACATAACTCAATGCTGCCTGAGCCGACTCTTGCATGACCTCACCTAATTTACCGGTCAAGGTTAACTTTCCTTTTCCTGGTAAAACAGCAACTTCAGACAAGAGTAGCTCACCACCAACCTGAGTCCACGCCAAGCCTGTGCACAAGCCAATTTCATGATCAACACCCTGCAGACCAATACGATATCTTCTCGGCCCTAGATACTTATTAACACTTTTGTCTGTAACTGTTTCTGCTATTTTAATTTTCTCCGCATCCTTCACTTCTGCAGACTTATCATCAGAAGCATCTTTTTTAGAGATCAACTTACTCATATGCTTACGAGCGACCTTACGGCAAACCGAAGCAATTTCACGCTCTAGATTTCGAACCCCAGCTTCTCTGGTATAGTATCGAACCAGCTCTCTAACAGACTTTGGACTCAAGTTAACCTTTTGATCACCAAGCCCATTGTCCTTCAATTGCTTCGGAACAAGATATTGCTGCGCAATCTGAACTTTTTCTTCTTCCGTGTAACCACTAAGGCGGATAACTTCCATTCTGTCCAAAAGCGGACCGGGGATAGTATCAAGACTATTGGCAGTCGCCATAAACATTACTTTTGACAGATCGTAATCTAAATCAAGATAATGATCGACAAAACTATGGTTCTGCTCAGGATCAAGAACTTCCAACAACGCAGAAGAAGGATCTCCCCTGAAATCTTGACTAAGCTTGTCAATTTCATCAAGTAGAACAACCGGATTGGAAGACCCAGCCTTCTTTAACGACATAATAACTTTGCCGGGCATGGAGCCTATATAAGTACGACGATGGCCTCTAATTTCGGCTTCATCCCGAACACCACCAAGAGATACCCGAACAAACTTCTTACCAGAAGCCTCTGCAACACTGCGGGCCAAAGAGGTTTTACCGACACCGGGAGGCCCAACTAATACCAGAATAGGCCCCTTCAAATGATCTACTAAGCTGCGAACAGATAAAAACTCGACAATACGATCTTTTACCTTTTCTAGGCCATAGTGATCTCTTTCGAGCACCGTTTCGGCATGAGCAATGTCCTTTTTATCGTCACTATATTCTTCCCAAGGAAGAGAAAGAACAGTGTCGATATAATTTCTGACTACGGTAGCCTCAGCTGACATTGGTGACATCAGTTTAAGCTTTCGAAGCTCTTTATTTAACTTCTCTCGGGCTTCCTCAGACAACTTCTTCTTGCTAATCTGAGTTTCAATTTCCTGCATCTCCGCCCGACCATCATCCCGGTCACCAAGTTCTTTCTGAATCGCCTGCATCTGCTCATTCAGATAGTATTCTTTCTGAGTCTTCTCCATCTGACGCTTCACACGAGCCCGAATTTTTTTCTCGACTCGCATAATTTCAATTTCAGACTGGATATAACCGTACAGTTCTTCCAACCTTTTTGATGGGTTAGTTTCCTCTAACAGCCTTTGTCGATCCTCAAGCTTAAGATTACTTAAGTGGGCTACCAAGGTATCCGCCAATTTTGACTCATTATCAATCGATGCGATCGACAAAAGCATTTCTGGAGGAATTCTTTTATTTAAGCGGACATAGTTGTCAAACGACATTTTGACAGTTCTTACTAATGCCTCATTTTCAACACCCGGCACAATTTCTTCCGGAGTTTCCTCAGCCTCAACAAAAAAGAACTCTTCAGTCTGAAGAAACTTTTTAATTTTTGCCCGCTTCTTACCTTCGGCTAAAACCTTTACGGTTCCATCCGGCAGACGGAGCAGCTGCAGAATAGTTGAGATCGTTCCCACTTTGTAAATTTCGTCAGGCGAAGGCTCATTGGTTTTCGCCTTAATCTGAGCGGCCAACAAAATTTCTTTGTTGGCAACCATTGCCTGCTCCAAGGCCTGAATCGACTTTTCCCGCCCAACAAATAGTGGGACTACGGTCGACGGAAATACCAAGATATCCCGAAGAGGTAGAAGCGGAATCTGAGAAATGTTGGCTGGAATATTGTCCTTAGTCTCATCCGCCATAAAGTAACCTCCTAGATACAGTAATCCCTACCTTTTCCCATCCGGGAAAAGGTTTTATGATTTTGTAATGTAGTGGTAGCTACAAGAACTATTCTATCTCAAGAGGATCTGGGATGACAATGCTTTTAAATATTCATTAAATAGAGTTAGGTCGAAGAACCGTTGCCAAAGGTCTTCAGAGAAGCTTTTTCACTCTCTTGATTCTCTTTCATAGCTGCCATTTCCTCGGGTGTTCTCAGGTTTTTAATGGGATCACCCTGCTCACAAATTACCTCCTCAGTGATGACAACTTCTTTTACATTATCCTCACTCGGGAGATCATACATTATGTCCAGCATTGCTTCTTCCAAAATCGCCCTTAGTCCACGAGCCCCTGTTTTTCTCTTCAAAGCCTCTTGAACCACGGCTCTCAAAGCTCCGTCCGTAAATTTCAACTCAGAGTTTTCAAATTCAAACAATTTTTGAAATTGCTTAACGATAGCATTCTTTGGCTTGGTTAAAATCTCAATTAAAGCATCTTCGGTTAGCTGAGAAAGGGTGCATATTACCGGCAATCGACCGATAAATTCTGGAATAAGTCCAAATTTAGCCAAATCACCAGTTGTGACTTGCCCAAGCAAATCAGAAAGATCTCGCTGGCTTTTAGTAACAATATCAGCTCCAAAGCCTACTGCTGACTTTTCGACCCTTTGAGCAATAATATCTTCCAAGCCGGCAAAGGCTCCTCCGCAAATAAAGAGGACGTTGGTCGTATCTACCTGCAAAAATTCCTGCTGAGGATGTTTTCTTCCACCCCTAGGAGGCACATTGGCAATCGTACCTTCTATAATCTTAAGCAAGGCTTGTTGTACACCTTCACCTGACACATCGCGAGTAATTGACGGGTTATCACCCTTTCTTGCGATTTTATCAATCTCATCTATATAACCTATACCACGTTGCGCTAACTCAACGTCATAATCCGCATTTTGTAATAAATTAAGAATAATATTTTCGACATCCTCACCAACATAACCGGCCTCGGTTAAATTAGTTGCATCAGATATTGTAAAGGGAACGTTCAAAATTCTAGCCAGAGTTTGCGCCAAAAGGGTTTTACCGCTTCCTGTAGGCCCAATAAGAAGAATATTAGATTTAGACAGCTCTATCTCATCTTTCACCTGATTAGCATCGATACGCTTATAATGGTTATGAACCGCAACAGCCAGAGTCTTTTTGGCTTTGTCCTGACCAATAATATAATCATCAAGAATTTTGGTGATATCTCTGGGGTTCGGAATCTTGCCACTAGTTGTCAGCATTTCTTCTTTTTCAACTTCTTCAGCTATGATGTCATTACACAACTGAATACACTCATCGCATATATACACGTTAGGCCCTGCAATGAGCTTTTTAACTTCTTTCTGACCTTTGCCGCAGAAGCTACAATGTAATCCGCTTTCCTTGCTGGCCATCTCGCTCTCCCCATTAAGTAGATATCATTCTGAACCCAAAATCAAAATGGCTTCAATTTAAACTAGCTTTTCTCTTCTTCTGATGCGCTCCTCGCTGCTCCAGACTTAATAATCTCATCTATCATTCCGTACTCTAATGCTTGCTCTGGAGACATAAAATTATCGCGATCAATATCACGTTCTACATCGCTAACATCTTTACCAGTGTGATGAGCCAAGATTTCAGACATTCTTCGTTTCATTCCCAAAATTTCTTCAGCCTGAATCTGAATATCCGTCGCCTGACCTCCAGCACCGCCAAGAGGTTGATGAATCATAATTCTTGAGTTCGGCAGAGCAGCACGTTTACCTGGGGTACCAGCAGCCAGCAGCCAAGCTCCCATACTACAGCATTGACCAATGCAATATGTCTTCACATCGGAACGAATGAGCTGCATACAGTCATAAATAGCCATTCCCGCAGTAACAGATCCCCCTGGAGAATTTATATAAAAATGAATTTCTTTCTCAGGATCGACACTTTCCAAATAAAGCAACTGGGCAACAATTACATTAGCCACTTCATCGTAAACCTGTGAACCCAACATTACGATTCGTTCGTTAAGAAGGCGAGAGTATATATCCCAAGACCTCTCTCCACGATTTGTTTGTTCTACTACCACTGGGACTAGTGCCATGTCGAACCCTCAAGATAGATTGTTGAATTTGTGCACACTTTCCAACAGCTTATACCAAAAGTATGCCCTAAAAATTAAGGTTATAAGATTAATAGACATCCTGCTCAATGACAAGATGCTTCATGCATTTGTCTTCGACCAATATCACGAGGACTTTAGATAAAAAAACCACGTCAAAGCAAAGCTGACGTGGTCGTGTGGAATAAAATCTATTATTATTAAGTTTTAAAGGCTCATAGAACCAATGACTTGCAGCTAAGCTTCTGTTTCTTTTACGGTTCCGTGCTCGATGACAAAATCTAATGCTTTTGTGAACAATAAATTTTCTTTAGCCTGAGGGCCAAAAGACTTTTTCATACTCTCAACTATTTTCTCGTCGATTTCGCCATTTTGAGTACCACCAGCCACCATCTTGCGGATATAGGCATCCTCATCTTCATCGCTAACCTCAAGCTTTTCAGTCTTAATAATTTCAGACAGCACTAAGGTGTTCTTTGCTTTCAACTTTGCTGCTTCTCTGGCTTGATCACGATATTCAGGGTTCTTTTTTGCTTCTTCTCGTTCTGCATCAGAAGGCCACTGCATATCATCAATCATGCTGTCAATGACCCGATCAACCATAGCTGGAGGTACATCGAATTCATTTTTCTTTATAATCTGTTCCAATAAGCTGGATTCCAATTGTTGTTTTTTGCTTTGTTCTGCTTGGTTCTCCAGCTGTCGGCTAACATTTTCTTTCAGCTGCTCCAAACTTTCCAAGCCTAAGTCTTTGGCAAATTCATCATCAGCAGCAGGAACCTTGAGGTCTTCAATTTTCTCGACTGACAGCTGAAAAGAATAGTCCTTACCAGCTATTTCTTTAACGGGAAATTCCTCCGGAACCTTAGAATCAACCTTCTTTTCTTCGCCCACCTTCATGCCTACAACAGCCGTTTCGATTTCAGGAAAAATATTATTTTTTCCTAACTCTATAGCCATACCTTGAGCCTTTAGTTCGGGAACCTCTTTACCATCTGCGTCAAAAGCAACTTGGCTAATAGTCGCTATGTTACCTTCAACAGCAGCAGCCCCGTCTTCAACTGGCTTAGTCTTTGCTTGACGACGTTGGAGAACCTCTATTTCCTTCTCGACAGCCGATGTACCAACAACTACAGGCTTGTACTCTAGGGTCAGACCTTTGTATCCGTCTATGCTAAGGGTTGGCATGATATCAATCACAGCACTAAAGGAATATTCTTTGCCTTCCTCTGGTAAATCTGCTGTTTCTAACACCGGCGCCGCCATCGGTTGCAAAGATTCACTTTGAATTGCAGAAAATAAGTGAGATCGAACTAAGTTATCAGCAACATCTGCAGCCACAGACTCACCATAAAACTTTCTGATTATATTGAGAGGGGCTTTACCAGGCCTAAAGCCATGTATTTTAGCCTTTCTGCGCACTTTCTGATATGCGGTATCAAAGGCTTTCTTTACATCT
>MDTC01046493.1_pt1 | contig 13061 bp, 7 predicted proteins | sample 811181 | NCBI WGS metagenome assembly MDTC01 (sample SAMN05326644, study PRJNA326480) | marine metagenome | isolation source: seawater | place: Pacific Ocean: North | collected 2011 | reverse complement strand
TGTCGTGGCCCAAGGGCCGCCGTCTGCTCACCTCGGAACAGAAAGCAGTACAGCCCAGTACCTCAACAAAACCAAGGTCATACCCATTCCCAAGCGCAGAAAAACCGGTCGACGTGCCAAACTCAAACTCACCGGAGCCAGCGGCCACAATCTGCAGGAAGTGGATCTCGTCATACCGCTGGGCACGTTCACGTGTGTTAGCGGAATCAGCGGAAGCGGCAAGAGCTCGCTGATTAACCAAACCTTGTACCCGGCGCTTCACAACCATTACTTTGAAGAAACCAGAGCCCCTCTGCCTTTCAAGAAGTTAACTGGTTTGCAGCATTTGGACAAGGTCATTGCAATAAACCAAAGCCCTGTCGGTCGGACGCCCCGAAGCAATCCTGCCACCTACACCGGCATATTCAATGAAATCCGGGCCTTGTTTACCAAATTACCCGAGGCTGCCATTCGAGGATATAAACCGGGCCGCTTCAGTTTCAACGTCGCTGGAGGCCGGTGCGAAGAATGCAAAGGCGCTGGGGTGAAGACCGTGGAGATGAATTTCCTGCCGGACGTGCACGTTGAATGCGAGGCGTGCAAAGGCAAGCGTTACAACCGTGAAACCCTTGAAGTTCGTTACCGTGGCAAGTCCATCTCCGATGTGTTGGGCATGACTGTTAACGAAGCAGTAGAGTTTTTCGACTCCTTTCCCAAGCTGAAACGCATTGCCAAAACCCTTCAAGACGTCGGTCTCGGGTACATCACCTTGGGGCAGCAATCGACCACCTTGTCAGGCGGAGAAGCGCAGCGCGTCAAACTCGCTACAGAACTTGCCCGGGTCAGTACAGGTCAGACCTTCTACGTGCTGGATGAACCCACCACGGGACTTCATTTCCAAGACATCCAAATGCTGATTGACGTGCTTCAGCGCCTGGTTGATCAAGGCAACACAGTACTCGTCATCGAGCACAACTTGGACGTACTCAAGGTCGCCGACCACCTCATCGATCTCGGACCAGCGGGCGGCCAACGCGGCGGAAAAATTATCTCCACTGGCACACCAGAGGAGGTCGCTGCCAATGTCAGCAGTGCCACCGGCCCGTTTTTACGTACTATTGTAGGCCCGTAAAAACAACAAATGAAAAAAGGCCGGAAGCAACGCGATTGGAATGAAATCAAGACCAATGACAGTTGGTCCATTTTCAAAATAATGGGGGAATTCGTGCAAGGGTTCGAGACCTTGCAGCGCATTGGACCATGCGTGAGTATTTATGGATCTGCTCGGATGGCCGAGGACTCACCTGTGTACAACCAATCCCGTGAAGTCGCCCGTCAACTGAGTGCACGGGGATACGGAGTCATCACGGGTGGCGGTCCCGGAGTGATGGAAGCCGGCAACCGTGGCGCCTACGACGTCGGTGGAACCTCCGTGGGGCTCAACATCGAGTTGCCTTTTGAGCAGCATAACAACCCCTATATCGACCCGGACAAAAGCATCGACTTCGATTACTTCTTCGTGAGAAAAGTGATGTTTGTCAAGTATTCCCAAGGATTTGTTGTCATGCCCGGAGGATTCGGAACGCTAGATGAATTGTTTGAGGCGTTGACGCTCGTACAAACGGCTAAGGTCGAACCCGTACCAATCATTTTGTATGATTCAGAATTTTGGGCCGGGCTTGTCGACTGGATGAAAACCACCTTGGCTGATAGCTACAAAACCATTAGCCCCGGAGATCCGGAGTTGTTCCATCTCGTTGATTCCCCTGAAGAAGTGGTTCGGGTAATCGATGAGTTCTACTCCAAGTCCCTACTTCGCCCTAACTTCTAGGACATGAGAAACCCCATCCTTCTGCTTTCTGCATTGATCTGTTTTGTAACAGCCCACTCCCAATTCCCATACAGCGCAACGGTACTTTCCGAGTACTACTTGCCCCTAGACAACCCCACTTCTTTAGGTATTGAGGTGGGATGGGACGACCCGGAAGTGCAAATCCCATTGGACTTCTCGCTCAATATCGACGGGAACGAAGCGGGTGGCATTTTGATGCTCGGTGGCGTCGGGGAAATGCTGCTAAATCCTACCCAAAACGGTCTGCTCAACATCCTTTGGCCCATCAACTTGGACGTCATGGACATTGGGGCGGTTGAAGCAGAAGAATTCAGCACCATTCACTACCAGGTGACAGGTGAATCGCCGAATCGCATCCTCAAGATTGAGTGGAATGAGTGTGGGCTCTATGAAGAGATCTCAAGCCTAGGCACAACTTCCATGCGGATTAACTTTCAGACGTGGATTTATGAGAGCGGTGGCATCATAGAATACCGCTTTGGTTCGAACACCATAACTCCAGACTCATTGGGAATTGAATTTTTGACATCCGCAATCATCCTCGGATTTGATTACGATTACTACGAAGGCACATTTTACAGCGCTAGTGGAGATGCTGATGCCCCGGATTGGACCTTGTCCGATGACTTCTACCAATGGTATGAATACGGCGAAAATTTATCCGGCGTGCCGGTTGAGGGCACGGTGTATCGATTCGGGCCCGCGGTCGACGTTGCCGAAAACGAAACGCCAGCGCAAAGCTTTTTTATCTTCCCAAATCCTACTGCAGGGTCTGCCTGGATACAGAATGGCACAGAGGCTGCGGAGTTCCGAGTGTTTGATGCGAAAGGTCGGAGCGTCCACATCTTCTTTTTGGGCGCAAGAAACCAAACCCAGCTCCCATCGGAAGCCTGGGCCGCAGGAACCTACACCATTCAGAGCCTGACGCCTTCCGGGCAGGTGTCGACTGACCGGCTCGTGGTCGACTGACCTCCGCGCTATTGCTTCATGAACGGGATGGCGTGTCGCGATCCGTCCTTTTCGAATTCCAGAACGAAAACACCACTCGGCCATGCCGAGACGTCCACGGTCATGCGTTGACCTCCGGACCAAGGCCATTCTGCAACCACACGGCCTGACAAATCCACTACACGGCACTGCACACCAGCGGTCTCGATAAAGCGCGAAGCAATATTCAGCACACCGTTTGCCGGATTCGGGTACACCTGCCAATCGGCTTCCGCCATGGACTCGTCAACGCGCATCACAGGGGCAAAACCAATGGTGAACACACCATGTTCAGGCAAGTCCACTTCGGTTGACCAATACTGCCCCTGGTTCTGCAAGGGATAAAAATCGGGCTCATTGAAAATGCTGAACTCCTCGCCCTCCGCGACAATCAAACCGATGCTTCCAGATGCAAACAATTCTGCAACACCGGCGTCTTGGATGCGGAAGTTGACCGCACCCACACCCCCGACCTCTTCACACGCCCAAATACGTTCAAGCCGCTCGGATTGGAACGGGAAAGCCGTCACGACTTCAGCTGCGCCGCCGTCGTGACCCCAAAATAGGTATTCACCGTCCTGCAAATCCATCGCGTCGCTGATGCGCACAGGCCCTACTCCTTGGGCGTCAAGGTGTCGGTCCCACTCGCTCTCGCGGCCAATACCTGCTACGTCTTCTGGGTATTGATCCCGGAAGTAATGCTGGACATTGCCGAGGTTGATTCCATAACGGGCAGCGATGTAATTGGATACGATGGTGCGGTGCGATTCAAACAAGCGCCGTCCGTATATGAAATGCTCGGAAATGAACCCTTCGCCGAAGCGCTCATCAAAGTCCCATCCGTAACGCACTTCGACAAGGTCCGTATCGTCGCGCGCACCAATGTTTGCACCGGGAAATGGCAACCGGGTGTCGTTCACAATCGTGTAGAACTGCTGGTCCCAATCCGATTGGTCGTAGATGACACCGTAAAACTGAGGCAAGGAGGCATCAACAATCCAAAGCGGTGTGGCCTCTGCATAACTTCCTTCGGCATCAATGACAACGGATTGGTAAGAACTCTGATCTTTCCATGGATGCAGGATGAATCCGTTTTCTTGGCGTGCACTGGCGATCCACCCGTGGTCATTCCATATGGTTTCAGCACCGCGTGCTACGCTGAACGCCGAGATATCTCGCTTCATTTCTACCGCTGGCGCCACAACGCAATCGTTCTCGCCATCAAACTTCAAGGCCGGATGGCCATTGAGCCCGTCTCCCGTGGCCAGCGGTGCAGATAGGCCATCGTCTTGGTAGGCCGAACTAAAATTCCCCGAGAGGACGTCACGCCACTCATGCACGGCCTCACCGTACCCTACCTCTTCGCCCGTTGCTCCGAAGATTCCCTGATCCGCTCGCAGCCAAATCGACAAATCTTCTTCATTGCCGACGCCTCCTGGCCCCCAAGGGCCGAAATCGAGGGGTACAGGATGGTACACCAAAAGCAGTGTGTCAGAACCAAGGTTGGGCAATTCAAACCCGCCTACTTCAACAGCAATTCCATCGGGAACCACTAACTCAATCGGACCAAATTCATCTGGCACTACGGTGACTTCGTAACCAGAGGCGTTGGGGACAAGATTCTCTAAATTGGCATTGCTAACCGCGATGTCATCGGCTGTCAAATCAGCCATTTCCACAGCTTGGAGGTTTCGACGAAAAGCCAACTGCACTTGTGCATTGCCATAAATGGACGTTTCTCCCGCTGCCGGTTCCAAAAAGGCGATCGCCGGAAATCCGACTGGCTCACCGTACACATCCGTCTCCCACATGCCGCGGCCGTAGGTGCCCGCGCGTAGACGTTGCGGATCGTTAGCGCTTGTGCCCGGGTAGAGTTCCAACTCCGTCACGCGAACGGTGGCCGGTAATCCGTTGGAAAAATCCATCCACGTGGAATCCAAATTGCTCCAGTAGTAAACACCCATGTCAGTGCCGGCATACAGGCCTCCAGCACCGGTCGTGTCGTAAGCCAAGGTATTGATCGGTAAGTCAGGCAAATCCCCTTCCAATTCGGTCCATTCTTCGCCCAAATCGGTTGATTTCCATACCGCATAATTAAACGAGATGTACACTGTGCTGTCCTCGTCAAAAACAGTCTCAATGGCCAAAACGGGCTGAGCACTTAGAGGAAGATTATTAGATAGATCGTACCACACCACACTGTCCGCATCCGCCAAGGCATTATCGCATCGAAAGAATTTACGGGTTGCCTCGGTGGCATACAATCGGTCCTGTGCGCTGTGGTCGCGGTGCACGACGCGCATGGTGTTGGCATCGGTGCCGCCGAGCTCAGAACTGATTTTTTCCCATACAATGCTGTCCTTGACAGGATGCTTGACATTCATGGAGCGCCACACGTTCAACAGCCCTACGTACATCGTTTCTGAATCCTCAGCGGACACCGTAAATGGTGTTGACCAAGCTCCTCCTTCATTGATACCTAGGGTTCCGTTGGCAACAATCGTCTGAGACTGAATGCCCGGTCCGGTTCGATAAATCCGGCCGTATTGAGAACTCGAGAAAAACCACTCAGGATCGTTTGGGTCGTAAATGCACTCAAATCCATCTCCGCCGCTGCCACGGGACCACTGCACCCCATTGAAGAGGTAAGTGCCGTTGTCTTGGTAGCCGTTCATAGCGTGATTGCCATCGAAAGGGCTCTGGCCGATCTTGTAAATCTCACCAGTGACGATCCCGTGGCTCATATCCTGCCATTGCGTATTGTCTTCGTACCGGTAAATACCACCGTCATTGGCCAGCCAAACCTCGTCCGTATGTGGATTAGCGACCAAGGCATGCTGATCGACATGCAAATAGCTGTCTTGAACATCCATCCAGGTCGCACCCGCATCATCGGAACGCTTCATTCTAATTCCGCCTGCATAGACCCGATCAACCACCAGCGGATCGGCTTCAAGGGCCAAGTCGTACCAAGCCTGGCCACCGTCGCTATCACCTGAAGCACTCCAACCTAAAATATTCGGGCTGTCGCTCATTTCTACAAAATTTAATCCTGAATCTTCGGATTTGTAGAAGGCCCGGTATTCATAAGTTCCAGCCGAAAGAACGTATACATTTTCCGGCGCAGCAGGCGTCACAGCAATCACCATGCGCGTACTAGGGACTATTCCGTCGTTGATGTACTCCCAATCCTCGCCTGCATCTTCGGAGCGCCAAAACCGGCCTTGGCCAGTGCAGTAAATGATATCAGGGTTCGTGGGATGCACCGCAATGTCCTTGTAGTTTTGGGTATTATTAGATACTTGATACCACGTTGCACCACCGTCCGCAGTTTTGAAAATACCGTTGCTCGTAGCAGCGACCACTTGGTCCGCGTTGGACGGGTGCACAGCCAAATCACCCACAACATATCCGCTTATTTCGCTGTTGGCAAATTCCCATGTCAGCCCGCCATCAAATGACTTCATGACCCCCATGCCCGGACTATCTGAGGCATCCCGGTCCCCTGTGCCGATGTAAACCACATCGGGGTCTGAATGTGCAAAGCCAATGGCACTGACTCCGAGCGTTGGGAAATCATCCGTATTCGTCTCCCAGTTTGCTCCTCCATCGTAAGAGCGCCACAAGCCACCAGCCGGAGCGCCCGCGAGAATGATGTTCGGATTCGTTGGGTGAAAAGCCAACGCATTCATTCGTCCGACGCCGCGGATATTGTCGCGTGTGGTGATGTCGTCTAAGGTCGGCCCACAGACATGCCAACTTCCTTCCAACGACCGCCCAGCCGCTCGCCATTGCTCAATTTGGCGGTGAGCGTCAACCGTCTGCTCGCTGGTCAGCACGTGGCCTTGGTCATCGGTGCGGCCATCCATCAAATGCAGCCAACGCTCCACTTGCTTGTAGCCGGATCCTTTGACGCGTTCCCGGCCTTCCCAGTGCGCTTCGAACAACGTTCGAATTTCATGAGGAGAGGCATCTTCTTCTTGCATCAAAACCGACCAATCCGGGTCTTCAAAATCGATGGACTGCGCCACAGAGAAAAAAGGGATACTGCACAGCAAAGCAGCGAATGGAAAACGATGGAACATCATCTTGGTGACAATTTTGGCAGTGATTTGAGGCATAAGTTAGGGGTTGACGGGAAAAGGAAGTGACAGACCGTCGCATGTGATTCCGCGAAAGGCGGCTCAACGGGTCAGAATGGCAGAAAATCGAACTCGAATGACGCTTGGCCTGAAGCTTGATGCTGTGCAATAAACAAATCCAAAACCATGGCAACTGGAAACATCAATGTCCAAACGGAAAATATTTTTCCAATCATCAAAAAATTCCTTTACAGCGATCACGAAATTTTTCTGAGGGAATTGGTGTCAAATGCGGTCGATGCGACCCAGAAGCGGAACACGCTTGCCAAATTGGGCGAAGTGCCTGCCGTCGAAGGCAGCTCCTCCATTGAGGTCATTCGGGACGATAAGGCCAAGACACTGACCATCCGCGATCGCGGCATCGGCATGACCGAGGAAGAGGTGAACAAGTATATCAACCAAATCGCGTTCTCCGGTGCAACCGAATTCTTAGATAAGTACCAGGGAGAAGAAGCCAAGACTGCCATTATCGGACACTTTGGCCTAGGGTTCTACTCGGCTTTCATGGTGGCCAAAGAAGTTGACATCGTCACCTGGAGCCAACGTGAAGATGCTACACCCGTAAAATGGACCTGTGATGGCTCACCGGAGTACTCCATCGAGGCAACAGAAAAGGAAGAGCGTGGAACGGATATCGTACTGCACATAGCTGACGACAGTGTAGAGTTTTTGGAAGACGCCCGAATTCAGGGTATTCTAACCAAGTACTGCAAGTTCATGCCAGTGGAAATCATCCATGGCACAACTTCTGAATGGAACGACGATCCGTCGGGGGAGAAAGATGAGAGCGGTAACGTCAAAAAAATTGAATCAACAGTGCCGCGTGTGGTCAATGCTACCACGCCATTGTGGAGTAAATCTCCCTCCGATTTGAAGGACGAGGAATACTCCGCGTTTTACAAGGATCTATACCCGATGAATTTCGAGGATCCGCTGTTTCACATTCACTTGAATGTGGACTTTCCCTTTAACCTCACCGGCATCCTCTACTTCCCTCAATTGAAGAAGGAAATGGAAATGCGCCGAGACAAAATCCATTTGTACTCCAATCAAGTCTTCATCACCGACAACGTCGAGAACATCGTTCCAGATTTCCTCACGCTGCTCCATGGTGTCATTGATTCTCCGGATATTCCATTGAACGTCTCTCGCTCATACTTGCAGGAGGACGCTAATGTCAAAAAAATCAGTGGGCATATCTCCAAAAAGGTTTCGGACAAACTGAATTCCATGTTCAAGAAGGACCGCGAATCTTTCGCAGCGCAGTGGGACGACCTGCGCATCTTCATTGAATACGGCATGCTCACCGATGAGAAGTTCATGGAACGCGCCAAGAAATTCATGCTCTTCAAAGCTACTTCGGGAGCGTGCATGACCTACGAAGAGCTGATAGCAGCGGTGGGCGAGACACAAAAAGACAAAAATGGCAAAGTCATCCTTCCCTACACCGCCGACGAAAAAAATCAACACGGATTCATTGCACCCGCATTGGAGCGCGGTTACCAGGTGCTCATGATGGAAGGTCCGTTGGCTTCCCATATGGTTCAAAAGTTGGAAGAGGCCTACCCCGATGTTCAATTCAAGCGCGTGGACTCAGAGGTTATTGATAACCTCATCGAAAAAGATGAATCTGAAACCAGTGCCCTCAACGAAAAGCAAGAAGAAACGGTAAAGCCCGTGATTGAAAGTGCATTTCCGGGTGAATCGTACAAGGTGAAGTTCGTTGCGATGTCCCCAACTGCAGCCCCGCTGACCATCACCCGTTCGGAATTCATGCGTCGGATGAAAGAACAACAAGCCGTTGGCGGTGGTGGATTTCAAATGTTCGGCAACCTGCCGGACAGCTTCGACGTCGCGGTCAATGCCAATCACCCTTTTGTCCAGAAAATCCTGTCGGAAAAAGACAAAGAGGCTCGAAAAGCGATGGCCAAAAAGGCAGGCGACCTCGCTCGGCTCTCTCAAGGCTTACTGGAAGGCGAAGAACTCACTTCCTTCATTGAGAAGGGCTACGCTGATCTTACGTGAAGCGATATGGCGCATGGATAGGCGGTGCCATCGGATGGGCTCTAGGCGGTCCAATCGGTGGCATCTTGGGCTATACATTTGGAAAGATGTTTTCGGACACGAGCCTGTCCGTTGAGGGTACACCGCACACCACACGATCCCAAACGCGTCCGGGGGATTTCAGCCTGGCGCTGCTCATACTGAGTGCGGCTGTAATGAAAGCCGACAACCGGGTGCTCAAGTCCGAACTCGATTTCGTCAAGGACTTCTTGAAAAATAACTTTGGAGCGCAGCAGGCTGATCAATTGTCTCTGATGCTCCGGGACGTCCTGAAGCAACCCATCAACACCCGTGAAGTCGCGGAGCAAATCCGACAGCACATGGATGTTGCCAAGCGCCGGCTGCTCATCCAGTACCTGTACGGCATTGCCAAATCAGACGGTCAAATTCACACGAATGAAATATCTATCATTCGGCAAATTGCCGGTTGGATGGCTATTTCTGCCGCTGACCTCGGAAGCATTGAAGAGTTATTCAATCCCGGTTCACCGGATCCGTACAAGGTGCTGGAAATTATATCTTCGGCCTCAGATGCTGAAGTGAAGAAGGCCTACCGAAAGTTGGCAGTAAAGTTTCATCCGGACAAAGTCTTGGATTTAGGTGAAACGCATAAAAAGCAGGCCCGAGAGCGCTTTGACGCGATTCAAGGAGCATACGAACAAATTAAATCGGACCGCGGTTTCAAGTAAAATACGTCTCGTTTAGCGCTTATATTAGGGCTGAACCTGATTCATACTTTATAACCAGATGAGGAAGACCTCCATCCCGACTCTTGCGTTACTCTGCGCAGGCATGCTCTCCACAATTTTCGCGACCGAAGCCCACGCTCAACGAGGGAAAAAGTCGAAGAAAAAAGGACAAACGGAAGCGCCCGCAGAACGACCTGACAAAGACGCCATTAAACCAATTGACAAAGTCGTCAAAAATTGCATTGAGCTAAATGGCTTGTTCAGGATTTACACCGACACAATCAAAGGCAGCAGCTACCTCGCAGTCCCTGATTCCATGCTGGGACGGGAGTTCATCTACTTTTCTCATGTAGACGATGGCGTAGCGGAAAGCGGATACACACGAGGCAGCTACCGCAACAGTAAGGTTATTTCCTTTCGTAAGCATTTCGAACGGATCGAATTGTACGCTGAGAATACCAATTATTACTTCGACGAAGAATCGCCATTGGCGAAAGCGGCCGGCGCCAATGTCAACACGCCCATATTGGCGAGCTTGAAAATTGAAGGGCAGGATTCATCCAAAACCGTGCACCTCGTGTCAGGCGATGCCCTGTTCCTGAAGGAAGATTTCGAAATGATAAAGCGTCCATCTCGGCGTCCAGGCGAGTCCGTCTTGGGAAAACTATCACGGGAAAAGACCAAAATCCACCGCATCAACAACTATCCTGAGAACACCGAAGTTATCGTCGACTATGTGTATGACAACCCGGCGCCAAAGACTGGCGGTGCAGCGCTCGAAGATGCTCGTTTTGTCACCGTTCGCTACCAGCATAGCCTGCTTAACATGCCAGATGACGGTTTCACTCCGCGGCCGGATGACGCGCGTATAGGTTACTTCACAACGCAGACCGAACACATGACCTCGACTTCTTCAACGCCTTGGCGTGACATGATTCACCGCTGGCGGTTAGAGAAGAAAGATGCAACGGCTGCGGTGTCCGATCCGGTTGAGCCGATTACCTGGTGGATTGAAAATACCACACCTTTGGAATTCCGGGATTACATCAAAACCGGGGTTGAGAAGTGGAATCAAGCTTTCGAACCGCTCGGATTTTCGAATGCCGTCGTAGTCAAAGTGCAGCCCGACACAGCTGATTGGGATGCTGGTGATATTCGCTACAACGTACTGCGCTGGACTTCCTCCCCCAGCCCACGCTACAGTGGTTATGGCCCAAGCTTTGTCAATCCGAGAACAGGCGAAATCCTCGGAGCGGATATCATGCTCGAATGGAGTGGAATGACAGGGCGATTATGGCGTTCCGAGGTGTTTCAAAATGCCGGGTTCAACAGCATAGAAGACGAGGAAGTCCCTGAAAGCTCACGCACACGGTATGCAGAGTGGTTACATCGCTGCGATGCGGGCGCCGTCCAGGCGCAGCAAACACTGTTCGGATTGGCTGCCCTGCGTGCCCGCTCATTTGGAAGCGATGAGCAGGAGAAATTCACGCGTGAGACTTTACACCGCTTGGTACTGCATGAAGTTGGGCACACCCTCGGCCTTAGCCACAACATGGCTGGGTCGACCATGCAAACTCCAGAAGCTTTGAAGGACGCGGAGGCCGTTAATGCCAAAGGCATGTCAAACAGTGTGATGGATTACCCTTCCATCAATTTCGCGCGCGACAAAATAGACCAGACCAAATTTTTTGACGATGCACCCGGCCCGTACGACATGTGGGTCATCGAATACGGCTACTCGATGGGACTCGAAGATGCCAATGCTGAAGCCACACGCTTGGAAGGGATCTTGAGGCGTTCGGTAGAACCGGACTTGAAATTCGGAAACGACGCTGATGACATGCGACGTCCCGGAGGTGGAATGAATCCGGATGTCAACATTTATGACCTCTCCAGCGACCCAGTGGCATACGCCAGTGAACGCTGTGAACTCGTTAATGACTTGCTGCCTGAAATCATTTCCGAATACGGAAGCGAGAACCAAGATAGCTACCATGAACTGCGACGGGCTTATTTGACGCTGACTGGAGAGTACATCACGCAACTTGGTGTAATGACACGCCAAATCGGTGGAGTGCGCTACAATCGAGCTCATCCATCGCAGCAAACGGAAGCACCGTTGCAACCGGTATCTGAAGCAGATCAATTGGCGGCGATGAAGGCCTTGAAAAAGTACGCTTTTGCACCCAACGCTTTCGAATCCGCTGCTTCTGTTTACGGCTACCTTCAAAACCAGCGACGCGGATTCGGATTTTTTGCGCAACCCGAAGATCCCAAAATCCATTCGCGTCTCGAGTCCGCGCAGAGAAATGCACTCAACCATCTTCTGCATCCGCGTGTTTTACAGCGCATAACGGATGCTAGCGAATACGGGAATTCCTATCTTCTAGATGAGTTCATGAACGATTTGACCGATGCAATTTTCAAAGCGGATCTGCGAAGTTCTGTAAACACCATCAGGCAGCAACTTCAAATCGAATACGTCAGGCGGTTGATTCAAGTTCTCGATCCCAAGAAGAAGTACGATACGGTGGCACAAACCATGGCCTTGGCAACCTTGAAGGAAATCCAGCGCAATCAGCGCAATGCGTCTTCTCCAGATGGATTAACCCGCGCGCATCGCGCTCACATCCTATTCCTCATCAAAAAGGCATTGGAGTATTAATTCAATGCAAGTGACCTGATCTTGTTCAAAAGGTGTGAAGAAAAAGATCGGAGAATTCCTGACGGGATTTTCCGCCCTTCCTTTTGGGTTCTAACTTGGTTGCATGCATCCCAAGGAAAGGCAATTCAAAGTGATGGGCGGACATGTCAACCACGACGTGTGCGAATACATTGCCACCATGTTGTCAGGCCAAAGCCTGGACATTCACGTGGGGTGCGACAGCCAAAATTACAAGCGTTACACCGTTTACGTGACTACGGTTGTCTTTCGTTACCCGGACAATGGAGCCCACGTCATTTACCGCCGGGAGCGCGTCCCAAAAATCACAGATCTCTGGACTAAATTATGGGGTGAAACCGAGCGTTCAGTTGCACTGGCAAGTCTTATTTTGGCTGAATGCAACGTCAGGGTTAAACAGATTGACTTGGACTTCAACTCAGATCCGCAGTATCCGTCTCAAAAATTAATCAGTGCCTCAGCTGGTTACATTGCTTCATTAGGATTCGAAGCCAAAGCCAAGCCCAACCTCTTGATGGCTGCCTGGGCAGCGAACGTGCTTTGCCATTGACGGCGAATCACACTGGGAAAATCTTGTTTAGTTCTTGCTCACGGAATTCGAAAATTTCTCGGACCTTTTTGTGCACAAATCCTCCTCCTATCTCACCAAAAAGTCCCCCAGGAAG
>MDTC01168568.1_pt1 | contig 13062 bp, 11 predicted proteins | sample 811181 | NCBI WGS metagenome assembly MDTC01 (sample SAMN05326644, study PRJNA326480) | marine metagenome | isolation source: seawater | place: Pacific Ocean: North | collected 2011 | reverse complement strand
CTGGTTACCGCCTCGATGACCGAACTTGAGCTTGTAGGTTGAGGCGCCAATGGCGTGAGTCAAAATCTGATGCCCGAGACAGATTCCAAAGATCGGATAGTCGGGAATCAGGGATCTGACCGTTTCGTGGGCATAGTCCAAGGCGGAAGGATCCCCGGGCCCGTTTGAAAGAAAGATGCCATCCGGCTTATGAGATCGCGCATCGTCGGAACTGGCATCGGCTGGAAGTACGATGACTTCAAAGCCATGTTTTCTCAAATTATTGAAAATGGCTCGTTTGGCTCCGTAATCAAAGGCGACCAGGCGATAGGATTTCCTTGGATCAATTTGATTCTGAGCGAGATTCGTTCCCTCGACGGTAAATGGTTTGCTGTTCTCACCCGATTTATCCCAAATCAGGGTTTCCCGGCAGGTGACCTCCTTGACGAAATCCTTGCCTACGATTCCTTCCCACCCCTTGGCTTTTTCCAAAGCCTCTTCCTTGGAAATCCCCTCCGTGGACAAACAAGCCTTGAGGGCCCCGTGAACGCGAATCCGTTTGGTTATGGCGCGGGTATCCACTCCTTGAATACCCGGAATCGAGTTTTTCTTGAGGTAGTCATCCAAACTCTCGGAGGCTCTCCAATTGCTGACGACCGGACTGAGTTCGCGCACCACGAAGCCTGCGACTTTCGGACCATCGGATTCTTCGTCCTTTGGATTCACGCCATAATTTCCGATTTGCGGAGTGGTCATGGTCACGATTTGTCCGAAATAGGATGGGTCGGTGAGAGTTTCCTGATAACCGGTCATTCCTGTGTTGAAGACGGCTTCCCCCACAACGGTGGTGGTCTCACCAAAGGCAAATCCTTTGAAAACGCTTCCGTCTTCAAAGGCCAGAACGGCATTTCTTGTTTTTTTCGAATTCTTGGACATTGGCTTCCTATGAGCTAATTATTGTGAGACCGATTGGCAAACTTGATTTGCAAAACCTTCGCTTTATTTGATTGTACGGAACAAATCATGAGGAATGTTTGACTATCTTATCGCTGATCGCTACCGAGGGACTTGAACATGGAAAAAGCCAAACTAAGTTACGATCGAACGAAAACCCAAAACGTCGCTTTGCTGAAGTGGTTGGACAAGATGGTGGAAATGTGCGCCCCCAAGGAAGTCCATTGGTGTGACGGAACCAAAGCCGAGGCGGACAAACTTTGCAGGCTGATGGTAAGGCAAGGCTCCATGATCAAACTTGATCAGGATAAAAGGCCCAATAGTTATCTCGTGCGTTCGGATCCGAGAGACGTCGCTCGGGTGGAAAGTCGAACCTTTATCTGCAGTTACGGTAAGGATGACGCCGGACCGACCAACAATTGGGAGGAACCCAGGAAAATGAGGGCTCGCTTGAAAAGGCTTTTCAAAGGTTGCATGGAAGGAAGGGTCATGTACGTGATCCCATTTTGCATGGGTCCCTTAGGGTCTTCCATTTCTCAGTATGGGGTACAGGTAACGGATTCTCCTTACGCCGTCCTTAATATGAGAATCATGACCCGTATGGGTAAGGGCGTTCTCGATCTGTTGGGAGAAAAAGATTTTTTCGTGCCTTGCCTTCATTCCGTCGGTTATCCCTTAAAGGAGGGTGTGGAGGAAGTTGCCTGGCCATGTGATCCGGAGAACACCTATATCGTTCATTTTCCCGAGCAGCGAACCATTGTTTCCTATGGAAGTGGGTATGGAGGAAACGCTTTGCTTGGAAAAAAGTGTCTTGCTTTGAGAATTGCTTCCTGTATGGCCCGGGACAGCCAATGGTTGGCCGAGCATATGCTGATTTTGGGAGTGGAAAGTCCGCAGGGTGACAAGACTTACGTCGCGGGTGCTTTCCCGAGCGCTTGTGGCAAAACGAACATGGCCATGTTGATACCGCCGAAATCGATGGAGAACTGGAAAGTTTCGACGGTTGGTGATGACATTGCCTGGTTGAAGCCGGACGACAAGGGTATGCTTCGGGCAATTAACCCCGAAGCCGGTTTTTTTGGAGTTGCTCCGGGAACCTCCTGGGAAACCAATCCCAATGCAATGGAATCGATGAAGGCCAATACGCTCTTTACGAACGTTGCCCTTACGGAGGATGGTGACGTTTGGTGGGAAGGATTAACGGAAAAACCTCCAGCCCGACTGACGGATTGGCGGGGTGAGGAGTGGACACCCGATTCGGAAACACCCGCTGCTCACCCCAATGCGCGTTTCACCTGTCCCGCGGCTCAATGTCCCACCATCGATCCGGATTGGGAAAACCCCGCCGGTGTTCCCATCTCCGCATTCATTTTCGGCGGACGCAGGATGTCTGACATTCCTTTGGTTTATCAATCATTCAATTGGAACCATGGCGTTTACCTCGGAGCAACCTTGGCATCCGAAACCACCGCCGCAGCAGAAGGCGCTCTTGGAAATCTGCGGAGAGACCCCATGGCGATGCTGCCTTTTTGCGGGTATAACATGGGAGACTATTTCCGGCATTGGATCAAGATGGGTAAGCGACTTCAGGAAAAGCCAAGAATCTTTCACGTCAATTGGTTTAGAAAGAATGAGGAGGGCAAGTTCCTTTGGCCTGGGTTTCAAGATAACATGCGTGTGCTAAGATGGATTGTGGAGCGTTCCACGGGTCGTGGGCGTTCGCACGAGTGTCCGCTCGGTTGGGTGCCTAAAAAAGAGGATTTGGATTGGTCCGGTTTGAATTTTGACGAGGAACGGTGGAATGAGCTTATGTCGATCGATTCGGAAAAATTAAGAATGCAAACCTTGCGCCATGAGGAGCTTTTTCTTCAACTTTCGGAATTTTTGCCGAAGGAAATGCTCTTTGAGAGAGAGCTTTTGGTATCGCGGTTATAGCTAGGCAAATTCAGGCTTGGGATGGTTGTTGCTTGGACCATCGGTAAAAAATGGATGACAGAACGCCAAGGGAAACCGCCATATTGGCCAGTTTCATTAGCACTCCTCCGGCTCTTTGGTCCTCCAATGGACTTAGATTCATGATCCGCTCGGCATAGAAATAGGTATCGTATAGAACTTCCTCGGAAAAGGTAAGAAAGGCGAAGATGGGAGTTTGTCCAAGCATCAGACCAAGAACATAGAGCATCTGAGGGCCGAAGCGCATCTGAGGTATCCTTTTGGATTCACTGCATATAGGGACCCACATCAAAAAGGAAACAAAAAACATCGAAAGATGTTCGGCCATATGAATGGCTTTGTCACGAAGAGCGGCCTCGTAGAATGCGCCTATGTGCCAAAAGGAGAAAACGACCGTAAAAAGAAGGCCCGCAATAATCGGATGTACCAGAAATTTGATTATCCATTCGAGAGCGGGTCTTTTTTCCAAAAATCGATCAATCAGCTCAGGCGGGAGTCCAAGCAGGACTAGGAGTGGACTGACGTACATTAGAACGTTGTGCTGAATCATGTGAGCGGAAAAAAGAAAGTTTTCGCCCAAGGGATCCAAGGGGGAGCCCACTGCCAAGTAAAAGGTGAGAATTCCCAATGCGAAGAAAACGATTCTTTTGGCAGGTAAGCAAAGGGTAGGGCAAATGGAGGTGCGGCATGGCCCGATAATGACCGCATAAAGCCAAGCGACGAACAAAATGCCACCAATTAAAGTGGGTTCGGTGTGCCAATGGCTTAGTGTAACGGGTGAGTTGTTCATTACGCCACCCCCATTCTAGCGAAGAAAGCAAAGATGCAAAATCAGTCGTTTTCCACCCAAAAGGATTCAGACCGAACTTTGATTCTGAAGTCTTCGGTGGTGGCTGATTGGGCAAGCAGAGAGATCTTCGATCCTTCGATACCGTTTTCATCATTAGGTTGGTATTGATGAAAGAACGGATTTCCGGGTTTTTCCGAATGAATTTCAATCAGGTCTCCGCTGGTGACTTTCCAACTTATTTGGTGTGGAATTCCTTTTACCTTCTGCCATTTATCAGGGTCTAGGGCAAAGGAGTCCGAGGAGGTGTGGTCCGAAATCGCCTGATAAAAAACTTCTCCTTCCTTGATGAAATCCTTGGACGAATATGCCTTGCCTGGTTCCCAGTTGGCTTCTACTGCGATGACTTCAAAGTCTTCAATCACAGGATGAGTGTCACCCATGTAAATTACAGCGAAGAAAGTTCCCAAAGCTATGACCAAGCCTAAAAGAAACAAAATCGTATTAAGGATTTTGTCCCATCGTAAGTGCATGAACCACCAAATTACACCAATAAATTTAATTATGGAGGTAAGAAATAAAATCCCAATGATTGACGAACCGTCAAAAGTTTGAACATAAATGATGACAATCTCAACGCCCGTGATCGCCACGAGGATCATGGAAAGATTGAAGAAGGTGAAAAAGCGCTTGCTTTCTTCAGTTACTGCATCTTCGGAGTGTCCGCTCATATTAATAGAAATGAATACAAACCGCTATTTGTTACATGGCGTATTCCATGAGATAAATGACTGGAAAAATAATAATCCAAACAATATCCACAAAGTGCCAATAGAGTCCGCAACACTCGACGTCGATTGCATGTGCGGTGGACATTTTGCCCGTGAAGGAATAGACGAACCACCCGAGTAACCAAAAAACACCGATCGCAACGTGAGTGCCGTGCGTACCGGTGAGCACGTAAAAAGTCGACCCGAAGACGTGCGGTTCGCCACGGTATGTGGATAGGGTGAGCTCATTCCCAGGAGCATTTACGAAATGAGTGAACTCATAGACTTGGCACGCCAAGAAGATGGCTCCGAATACGATGGTGCCCAAAATCATCCAGCGGGTGCTTGTGAGGTTACCTTTGTGAATGGCGGAAACGGCAAGTGCCATGAACAACGAACTTGCTAGAAGAATGAAAGTGCTAAATGAGGTTAACTCAATGTCAAAGATATCGCGAATGTCGAGGTAGTTGCCACCAACGGTTGCTGAGATTTTCCTGTAGATAAGGTGGGTGGAAATTAAGGTTCCGAAAAACATGCAATCGGAACCCAGAAAAGCCCACATAAGGACTTTCTTGTTGGGAATCCCGGTGCTGGTCACGGGTTCGTGATGTTCGATGGCATGGGCTGCTTCGGTCATTTGGGCAGATGGTTGTGAGAATACTATTCTTCCTTTTCCTTGGGGAAAAGATGATAACCCCCGGGGCCTTCCATGGCCCACATAATGACTCCAAGAACGAATACTGCTCCGCCAAAGATCGCCACGTTGAAATTTCGAACAAGTTCACCCGTGGCGTCAAGGTCTTGATGAAAGAGCAAACCTAGGGCCATGGTTAGCAAACCCGTTGCTGTTATAAGAGGACACCAAGATCGGTCGGGCATATGAACTCCGTGGTCGTCAAGAGGCTCTTTTTCCGAATGATTCTCACGGGGACCGTAATTATTTTCCCAGGCTTGGTCTCTGGCTTTGATGATGGGGGTTCGTGCAAAATTATATTCTTTGACCGGTGAAGACAAGGTCCACTCAAGAGTCCGAGCGTCCCAAGGGTTTTTACCTGCTGATTTGAGCTTTTTTGAATAAAAGGAATGAACGAATTGCAAAAAACCAATGAAAACTCCCACTCCAAGAATGAAAGAACCCACGGTTGCAATTTGATTCCAAGTTTCGAAACCGTGACCTTCGTTGTAACTGTGAGTTCTTCTGGGTTGGCCAATCATACCCAAATAATGCATGGGGAAGAAAGTGAGATTGAAACCGAGAAACATTAGGGTAAAAACAATTTTACCGAGTTTTTCGCTCAAAAGGCGGCCTGTAATTTTCGGTAACCAAAAATAGAACCCTGCGAATAGTCCGAATAGAGCTCCACCTATTAGAACATAATGGAAGTGGGCGACCACGAAGTAGGTATCTTGGTGCTGAGCGTCGATGGGCACCGATGAATGCATGATTCCGGTAAAACCACCAATCATAAACATGGTGATAAAACCTAGAGCGAAAAGCATCGGAGTTTCAAACCGGATCCTTCCTCCCCACATCGTACCAATCCAGTTGAAAATCTTAACCCCGGTTGGGATTGCAATCAACATGGTAAGAATCGAAAAGGCGGAAGTCGCGACCACACCCATTCCCGTCGTAAACATATGATGACTCCAAACCGCAAATCCCATGAAACCAATGAGAGCTCCGGAAAAGACGATCAATCCATATCCAAAGAGGGGTTTACGAGAAAAAACTGGTATAATCTCTGAAACGATTCCCATTGCTGGAAGAATGAGAATATAAACTTCTGGATGGCCAAAAATCCAAAACAAATGCTGCCAAAGGTGAGGCTTTCCCCCTTCGAGAAAATCGAAGAAGTTCGTGCCATAGGAACGATCGAACATCAATTCAGCCAAAGCAATGGCAATTGCGGGTAGAGCAAGAATAAGAAGAAAACTTACAATAAGTGTCATCCAAGTGAACACGGGTAACCTCATCATGGTCATTCCGGGGGCACGCATGTTGATTATGGTTGTGATGAAATTGAAGGATGCCAGGAGCGAGGCGATACCTAGCACTTGCAGGGAAAAAATCCAAAAATCAGGACCGATGTCCCTCATAACTTCGGCAAATCGAGTGTCCGTGAGAGGAGCGTAACCAAACCAACCAATAGCAGGCGCTCCACCAGTGAATAACCAACTTAAATTCAGGATGATCCCACCTGCGATGAAACACCACAGACTCAAAGTATTCATTCGCGGGAAAGCGACGTCACGGGCACCTATTTGCAAAGGCATGAAATAATTGAAAAAAGCAGCGCTCAGCGGCATGATCACAAGAAACACCATGGTTGTGCCATGCATAGTGAACATTTGATTGTATTGACGGTTGGTTAAAACCTCCATGTTGTGGCTCCATAGTTGAGTGCGGATGAGCAAGGCTTCGATGCCCCCAACTAACAAAAACACTAATGCTGAAAATCCATACATAAGGCCAATCTTCTTGTGGTCGATGGTTGTTAGCCAATCAACTAGACCCGAAGTATGCTGACTTGGTCTTGGAAAAACCTTACTTTTGGTTTTGATTTCTACTTCCGGAGATAAGTAGTCTATTGATTCTGTTGCCATGATCGTAGGATTTGATTTGTCGTGTAATGCTTCTAAATTTGTCCCAAGAGATAATCGATCAACTGATTGACCTTAAGGTCATCATTTTCGAGTTGTCGGAGGGGATGATTATCTCCGACCCCTTCACCATTCCACATAAGATTTCCGAATTTGATTTCCTGAGAATTTTTGAGCCATTTCGCAAGACTTTCTCTATCGTTACGCATCCAACCGGCAGCAAGTGAAGTACGGAGTCCGTAAAGGGTCAGATTGGGTCCTTTGGCTCCAATGCCGGTGCGGTTCACCGCATGACACTGTACGCATTGAAGCGAGGAAAAGAGTTGCTTTCCAATTTCATAGTCGTCCGAATGCGCCTGTTTCCACGAGTTGCTTGACAAGTCGGGAGCCTCTCCTTTTAGAATTGTTTTTGTCGACACGAATTCGCGAACCGTATTCTCACCAAGTCGTTCATCCGGATAGGTAACGGTGATACCTTTTTCATACTCTTGCTCAGGATTGTAAGGGTTGGGTTGCAGATTTGGATTTTGGTGATCTTGGAACTTTTCGACCCACGAAGAAAAATCCTCATCGGTTTGAGCGAGAGCTCGGAAGGACATGTAAGCATGAGAATTACCACAATACTCGGCGCATTGTCCGTAGAACAAACCGCCAACAGGCTCAAATTCATCAGTGAATTTCTGCTTTGCGAAAACGACTTGCCTCATTTTCCCGTCATGAACGGAAGGCATTGCAGAGGAAACCTTCTCACCATCCAATATCTTTTCCTTATCGGCAATGAACCATAGAAAGTTTTCCTGACCGGGCATCAAATCCATTTTGCCGGCGAGTTTGGGCAACCAAAAGCTGTGTATGACGTCTTCGGTGCGAAGATTGATGCGTACTGCCTTTGAGGCGGGAAAGACCAGTTCATTTGCCGTAACGATTCCGTATTGGGGATATTCAAAAACCCAAAAATATCTTTTTCCGGTGACGTTTACGGTGATGGCATCATCAATTTGAGAACGGTCAAGTTTAAGTTTTGCGAGGGTTGCCGAATCGTTGGGATCCGGTACACGATTCATCAGAACAACACCTTGCAATGTAGGTATGGCTAAAATCACCAGGATAAAAGAAGATGCTATAATCAAGGCACCTTCAATTTTGGAATTTCCATGGGTTTGAGGAGGAATTTCTTTAGCTTCAGATTTGTTTTTTGCCCGGTATTTCCAAATCACGAAAAGCAAGCATCCTCCAACCACGCAAAAAAGGAATATCGTAATCCAAACGGATAACATGAAGATGTCGTACTGATTTTGCGAAACGAGACCCTTGGGGTCGAGTGCGGATTGCTTGTGGTCGATGCGCGAGCAAGAATTCAGGAACGCAAGACATGTCAAAATGCCCACTTTACAAAACAGGAATCGTAAAAAACGTAAGGGTGAAAGTGACATAAGAGGTGACTAGAGGTAGCGGTCAATGACCAAGGTTGCAAGCAACAGTGGAAGATAGATGATAGTTACAAAGAAAAGTCTACGAGCCGATTTGTCACGATTTTCATTGGTGAAGAAGGAGAAAGCCGGCAAGATTAGGTAGACTGACAGCAGGGTTGCGAAAAAAAGATAAAGTGATCCAGGAACCTTTTGGGAAGATTCAATGAAAAAGGGACTGAAAACGAAAGCTGTCAGTAGAAAGCTGTAAATGAGGCTTTTGCGGGATAGAAGGTAGCCATTCTCGTCCCCAAAGAGATGAAGCTTGAAACCTCCTTTGCTGTAGTCATCTCTGAAATTCCAAGCGATTGCCATGAAGTGCGGCATCTGCCAAGTGAAGAGAATGCCAAAAAGAATCCAACCAAAGACAGATGGGGATCCGGCAGCCGCAACCCAACCGATCAAAGGGGGCAAGGCACCGGCCACTGCACCCATTTCGATGGCGAAAACCGATCTTTTCTTGAGGGGAGTGTAAAGAAATAAGTAAATTAATAGAGTAGCGAAAGTAAAGCCCATCGCCCAAAAATTGGTGCCCCAACCCAAAATGAGCAGACCTATTGAAGATAGGGCGATGCCAAAACAAAGGGCGACTTGGGGTGAAAGCAATTTGGCGGGAAGGGGACGACCAGAAGTGCGAACCATGAGGGCGTCTTCCTTGCGTTCCATCCATTGATTCAATGCGGCGGCACCTCCTGCGGCAAGTGCAGTGCCAATACTAAGACAAAAAAATGTAGACAGGTCGGGGATCAAAGGATCGTGGACGAGAAAACCCAACGCAGCAGTAAAAACCGACAATAAACTTAGTCTAGGCTTAGTTAACTCAAAATAAGCAAAGAAGTCGAAACTTTTTTCTTGGGCAACGCTAGAAGACCCGTGTTCGGCAGTGATGGATTTGATCAGGTTCACAAGGTATAATTTTATTTTGTAGCTAAATTCAAATCAAGCAAGTTGAATAGAAACTAATAGTGTGTTGAAAGTAAAACTTATAAGTCATCAAAGAGGATTTAACTCTAAAAATTTGAAGATTTTTGAATGGAAAGACACGAATCTTTGGCAAGGCTGGTGTGGTTTGCGGCCTTAGGATAGGTACGGCGGGTCAATTGGAATGGTGAAATTATCAGATTGAGGTTGCTTGCGAAGAAAAGGGAAATAGAGATTTAACCAACAATGCGTCAGTTCTCAATCATATCTTCCGCATTCCTTGCGTCTCTATTTTGGGTAGGGTGTTCGGATTCTCATCGGGCTAAAAGTCCAAACGATTTGGCGGATGATGAAATAAGAGGACGAGTCGTTTCCACCGACTTAAACAACAGTCTGATTTCGGTGGAAGTTCTTTCGTCAGGGCGACTGCTTAGAGATTCGTTTCCCAAAAATGTAACCAAAACAATGGACTTTCATGCCCAGCCCGGTGATTTGTCTTTTTTGAACCCACCAATTGTTTTCAGAGCCAAAGCCCAAGAGACTTTTACGACCGTTTTGGGGAAATCCTTTTTGCTCAATCATGCTTGGCCTGATAACCGCTCTGACCGTATCAGGCTAAACAACGTAAATCGTCTTCTCCGACGGGACACCCTGAGCATGGGAGATAAAATGATTCGAATGGTTGGAGATTTCGTGCCACCTTTTGCGCTTTATGACCAAAATGGGGAAATCATAACCAGCGAGTATTTTGACGGTTCCGTCACTGTTTTGAACTTTATCTTTACACGCTGTTCGGTCGCCAAGATGTGTCCTGCTGCCACGACCAAAATGAAGAAATTACAAGATCTTGTTGTTAAAACAGGTGTGCCTTTCGTAAAGTTTTTGTCCATTACCCTCGATCCTGAATTTGACTCACCAGGCGTTTTAAAATCTTATGCGAGGGCATACAACTTGAATGAAAAAACTTTCAAATTGGGGACCGCAGGCAAGTCCGTCATTGATGATTTGGTCCATCAATTCGGCATTTTAAGAAAGAGTCAGGAGAACCAACCCTTGGATCACACGATGAGAACTTTGATCATCAATGGAAGGAGGCAGATTACCTATCAAGTTCCTGGTCCGAGTTGGTCTGCTGAGGATTTTTTGTCTCGCCTTGATCCTGAGTCGAGTTGATTGATTCAGTATCCCTAATCTTTCCATGAACCTATATGTGAAGAGCTGCATGCTGTCCTTGCCATTCTTCGGACTTTACCTGGGTATGAGATCCTTGCCCGTCGAACCCTGCGAATTCTTGCATGAAGAAACTTACAACGAAGACGGAGCTTTGGATTATTGCGGTTCCGGCGATTCGGGTTTTGTCGACCTTTCCACTCGCAAGTGGCCTTTGAAATTGGACTTTCGCGCTCTCGACGAGCCGGTTTTAGGGAAACCCTGTCGCTTTGAAATGAATCTTCGTCAATTTGACGGTTCACCTTTGAATGCGAGTGACGTCGCCTTGAGCCACACTCAGAAAATTCATCTTCTGGCGGTGGATGAGTCCTTATCCGACTACCAGCATCATCACCCTATGGCCGATTCCCTTTACGATGGAGTCTGGAATTTCGAACTTACTCCCCGAAAGTCAGGGACATACGTTGTATTCCTTGACTTCATTCCGGTGAGAAGTCCCAGAAGGGTCTTATTGAAATCCTCGTTCGATGTCTCCGGAAAATCTCGCTCGGACGAGCATTCCGCCTCTGTTAAACACCCTCTGGTCAGGAAGTTGGGTGAGAACCTTTTCGAATTGGCAATTCTAAGCAACGATGCGGATGCCTCGGATCCCTCCGTTAATCTCAGGCTTCGAGTGACGGATGAATCGGGCAAGTTAACTACCTTAAGTCCCGTAATGGGGGCTTTCGCTCATATGGTCGCCTTTGATCAGGATCTTAATGGATTCGCCCATCTTCATCCTCTTGAGAATCCTCTCCCCCCCAAAAGGGATGATTTGCAAGCAGGAGAACTGACTTTCAATTTCTTGCCACCTCAAGAAGGAAGATTTCGTTTATGGGCTCAACTCAAATTACAGGGAAGCGACCTTGAAACCTTCGTTCCATTTGATCTCGAGATTGGAATTTGAAATGAGTGAACTTGATCAATTCCGCAATCGTCAAGCCGATCTGAATCTTGCGAAAAAACTGACCTGGGTGGTTTGGGTCGTTTCCTTTGCGGTTCTTGGCCTGGTGGCACTTATGCGAGAGGTTAAGATTCCCATTCCCGATCACCTCGATCTGAGTTATCTTCCCCCATTCCATGCGGTCCTCAATACCTTCGCGGCTCTCTTCCTGATTGCTGCGGTCCAAGCCATCTGCAAAGGTCACGTGGTTCGTCATAGAAACATGATCTATGCGGCGCTCGTCTGTTCCTTAATCTTTCTTCTTTCCTATGTGCTTTATCATTTCACAACGCCGGCGACGATCTTTGGCGACTTGGATAGGGATGGACATCTCAGTGAAGCGGAGAAAATGGATGTGGGTACGATGCGTTCGGTTTATCTTTTCATACTCATAACTCACGTCATTCTGGCGGCGCTTAGCTTTCCCTTTATTCTTTTTACTGCGCTCTACGCACTCACCAACCAATTTCAAAAACATCGTAAATTGGCTCGGCGCATCTTTCCCATCTGGCTCTACGTTGCGATGACGGGGCCTGTGGTATACTATTTGTTACGCCCTTACTACTGATTATTTCGCGATCCATCTTCTGAGGATGAATTCATTGTTTTCATCCAAGGTTTCCACGGCGTCGTAAAGATGCCGGAACTTTGGAAAAAAAGCATCTCCGTGATCGATGGTTCTTTGCACTTCGGTTACAAAGAGTTCTTTGCAAAATGAAAGGGTTTGACGGTAGACTTCGCCTCCGCCGATTATGAAGAGTGTTTTGCCGGATGCCTTTTGCAAAACGCTCTCGAAATTATCGAAGACAAGGACACCTGAGGTGGTTTGCATCGAACGACTCAGTACCCAATTTTCTCGTCCGGGCAAGGCTCCCGGCAGTGAGTCCCAAGTCTTTCTTCCCATGATCAGCGTATGTCCCATTGTGATTTTCTTGAACCATTTGAGATCGCCGGATAATCTCCAAGGCAGATCTCCGTCCTTTCCGATGACTCCGTTTTGGGAAACCGCTACGATCGCTTTGCAGTTGACCTTGGTCATTATACGGAAATCGGGGCCTTGATTGCGGGATGGGGATTGTATTCCGAAAGTTCGAAATCTTCGTATTTGAAGTCCGTAATCTCTCGCTGATTCCCGACGATTCTCATTCTCGGTGAGGGGCGCGGCTCGCGCTCAAGTTGCAACTTAGCCTGTTCCAAATGGTTTGCATAGAGATGAAGGTCACCGAAAGTATGAACGAATTCGTAGGCTTGCAGGTTGGTTATCTTGGCAATCATCATGGTCAAAAGAGCATAAGATGCGATATTGAAGGGCACTCCTAGGAAAAGATCCGCACTCCTTTGGTAAAGTTGACAACTCAGTTTTCCATCGGCCACGTAAAATTGAAAGAGAGCATGGCAAGGAGGCAAGGCCATGAGATGAATCTCACCTGGGTTCCATGCGCATACCAAATGTCTTCTACTGTCTGGGTTTTCTTT
>MDTC01053234.1_pt1 | contig 13062 bp, 13 predicted proteins | sample 811181 | NCBI WGS metagenome assembly MDTC01 (sample SAMN05326644, study PRJNA326480) | marine metagenome | isolation source: seawater | place: Pacific Ocean: North | collected 2011 | reverse complement strand
CCCACAGACAAAGCTACTGTACAAGGACAGTTAGCTACACTCACAGCAGACTTCGATGCAAAGAATCCACCTGCATGGGCAGCAGGAGCATTAAGAGGTGTACAGGCACAGATGCAAGCCAGAGGTATGGGAGCATCTAGCATAGCAGGACAGGCTATGGTTCAGGCAGCATTAGAGTCTGCATTGCCGATAGCACAAGCTGATGCACAGACAGTGGCATCTTTCGAAGCACAGAACTTATCCAACCGACAGCAACGTGCAATGCTTGCAGCACAACAACGTGCTACCTTTATGGGCATGGAGTTTGACCAAGCTTTCCAAGCAAGGGTACAGAACGCATCTCGTATAGCTGACGTAGCAAACATGAACTTTACTGCAGAGCAACAGATAGCTTTGGAGAACAGCCGTATTGCTAACAGTATGAATCTTACCAACTTGAGCAATAGACAGGCAAAGGTGATGGCAGAAGCAAGTGCGTTAGCAAATTTAGACATGGCTAACTTAAACAATCAACAACAGTCTGCTGTAATGAACGCACAGAACTTCATGCAGAGAGATATGGCTAACCTGTCGAACCAACAACAGGCAGAGATATTTAGAACACAGCAACGAGTACAGGGTTTGTTTACAGATCAAGCTGCCGTAAATGCATCACGACAATTCAATGCTACGAGTGAGAATCAAACTAAACAGTTCTTTGCTAACCTAGATACACAAGTGTCGCAGTTCAATGCTGCACAAGCAAATGCACAGTCACAGTTCAATGCAGGTGAAGAGAATGCAGTAGCAAAGTTCAACACAGAAGTGCAGAATCAAAGAGATCAGTTCAATGCAAACAATAGACTTGTCATTGACCAGAACAACGCACAGTGGAGAAGGCAGATAGCTACAGCCGATACTGCTGCAGTTAATCGTGCTAACGAAATAAATGCACAGAACTTGCTTGGCATATCTAATACAGCCTACAATAATCTGTGGAGCTACTACTCTGACGCTATGCAGTACGCATGGACAAGTGCAGAGAATGAGAGAGATAGAGTTGTGAAGTTAGCCGAAGCACATCTAGTTGCTGACTCTAGCTATGACATACAGCAGTTAAAGAATGACCACTCTTCAGCCACAAGCTTTGGTAAACTTATTGGAACATTCTTGTTTAGCTCCATGAACCCAACATCTAATATAGCGTCAGTCTTTTCATAGGAGAAATAATGTACAACCCAACTAACCCTGCAAAACAAGTGTACGGTACAGCCGATATGCTTCTCAAGGTATTTGATTCAGCACAACCACAGAAAGATGCACCCAAGCCAAAAGGATTACTAGCAAAGAGTGGCTCTATGAAAGCTATGTCTGCTCCTAGAGAAGAATCACCTATGGATGTTGCTCTACAATACGCAAAGATATTTAGAGATCAGAGAGAAAGTTTAGACAATGAGTAGACCACAGCTTACATTAGATGCACCGATTCCCGGTGAAGGCATGACACATGAGCTAGGGGATAGACCTTGGCAGAAACCTGCTCAATACACAACTGTTGATGAAGTCGTACCGTTCTACGTAGAAAGAATACGTAACCCTGACTTCATGCCACAACTGCTCAAGGTTATAGAGATTGGGTTTCCCCTTACAACGATAGCGAACTCCATGCAAAATGCTGCAGTTATGGAAGGCACACACAGCGTAGATGTAGGCATACTAGCCTTACCTGCTATTGTGGAGCTACTGGCACTGGTTGCAAAAGAAAATGATGTGCCATTTAAAACTGGACTTGAAAGACCTGAAGCACCAAAAGAGCCACAAATAACAGAAGCAGACATGGCATTAGCTATGAAGAACATGGATAAAGAAGAACCAATGATGGAAGAAGAAATGCCTGTTGAAGAAATGCCACAGGCTGAACCTACAGGATTAATGGCAAGGAGAGAAATGTAATGGTATTACCTTTATTAGGATTAGCAGGAATGGCACTGCTTGGGGGAAGCACTGCAAAGGCTATTGCAGGTGGTGCAGGAGAGCAGTACGCTGACTTGTATCAGGATACTATGAGAGAGAAGCTAGATTACATGAAGCGAAAGAGACTTATGGAAGAGTCTGATAAATTGTCTAGACAAGGCAAGCTTATGGACGATAAAGAAGCAAATGAAAAAGCTAGACAACAACTACAGAATACCGTTAAAAAACAAATAGGAACTTTGGAAACACTAGGATATAGTAGACAAAATGCTTCAATGATTGTTGCAAATGGCACTGACTCATATAATACAGCTAAAAGTTTTGCAGGAAACTTAAAATCAGTTGACGGAGTATTGCCAGATCCTGATACTTTCTATACTACATTTACAGGGGACGTTGCCCTATCAGGAAAGGATCAAGAAAAAATAAATGCTATATCAAAGGGAGAGTGGACAGAAATGGCTGTAAACTCATTAGACGCAAGCTATACAGGTGCAGGAGTATCTCCATATCGTATTGTTATGACTAAAAAACCCACAGATAAGGAAAAAAAGACAAATATATCAACTTCTAATCTACTAGGAAATTTAACTAACAGTTTGCTACACGCAAAAAATAAAGGTACAACAGATCAATATTACAATGATATGTTCAAGATAGATAGTTCAATAGAGTTAAAGTTTAAATCCAACGGTGAGCCTGAAAATGAAGAGACAAAAAAAGTTATTAATAATATAAAAAATTCAATAGATGAAGTAAGAAGAATAAGTGGCACAACTAATAAAGATAAAGACTACAGTAAAACTGAAGTTGGTACATCTGTTCTTCAAAATGCTTTTGACAGACCCTTACAATGGATGTTAGATCATTATAAAACAGGAGAAAGTTCAACATCTATATACCAAGGGTATGCAGGAGATTTTAAATTCAAAGATGACACTCCTAATAACATATTAAAAAGTATGACTGCTTTATATTCTGTATACAACAATGTACAAGAAGTTTACTATGGAAAAGGAACTACAGAAGTTGCTATGGAACAAACAAAAGCTCCTGACTTTAGATCAAAGGTACGATTATTTGAAGAAAGTATACAAGGGTATGAACGCATGTATTTAGCTAGTGAAAACATACCTCAAAATCTTGTTAGACAAGAGGATAGTATAGTGTATAATAATCAAGACATTGACTCAACTAAAGAGCAATTAATTAATTTTGTAAGATCTATGGATCAGAGCAACACAACTTTGGAAAAGGGTACTATAATAAAATCAAAAGAAGGAATAGCTGTTGCTATAGTCTTATTTGATGGCACGATAATTGATACACTAGATTAATGGCAGACCTAGACTTTACATTCAAACTTAATCAGAATAGACCTATTAGACCTATTATTCAAAAAGAAGAAGAGTCTAATACTCTTGCTGTGGATCAAAATCCACCAAACATCTCAACTGTGCTTGACAATGTAGACGATGATCTACCTGAAAGCATTATTCCTCCCCCACCAGAAGACGATACACAAGATACTATAACGATTAAAACAGGAGAAAAAATGTCCCCTGTTGGTTCTACAGATTTGTTTGATGTTACGAAGACTGAAACAATAGTACCTAGAGAAGAACCTTCTGAAGAATATGTATTTCAGTGGAACAGAAGTTTGAAAAAACTGAGGGCTGATAAACAAAAGAAAATAGAAATAGCAGGGGGAGAAGAAAAGTTTAAGCAGAAACAAGAGGAAAAGCTTGATGAAATAAAAAATGTTTTTGCTAAAGAAGTAAATGAGGGTAAAAAGGGAGCTTGGGCTAAATCTTTTAATTCATTAACCTTTGGCTATGGTAGTGATTTACTGCTTGATACAGCTATGGCATTTGATTATGTTTTAACAGGAGCAGAAGCCAGAACAAAAGATGTTGTAGAAGCAATTACGAACTCTTACGAAAAAACGGATGAATTTTTTAATGGCAACTTCTTATCTATACCAAAGGTTATAGACATAGGAGACTACATTGAAAATGCTACAGGTAATTTCTTATATAAAACTAGAGGTAAATCAAAAGATGTGCCTTTTAGCCTATTCGGTGTAGAGAGTGAGATGAGTTTTCAAGGGCTTGATCTAACAAAAGAAATAGATAAAAATCCAGATGAATATGCAGAACAGTTTATGAAATTTTTTAAAGAAATGATAGGGCTGTCAGAAGTGGGGGCTGTATCTCTTGCATCAAAGACTAGAGCAGTAGATATATTTGGAGCAGAGAAAGTTAAGTTAGTACCACCTATACTCACAAAAAAGAAAGAGCAATTTTTAAAAGAACACATTGTTGAAAAAGTAAATCAGCTAGAAAGAAATGTAGCAAAGACGGCTAAAGCACACAACAATATAAGAAATGGTAAGCTGTTTACTACAGATGAATACGATTTTAATGTATTTCAAATGACACGTAACGCTAATCAGATACAGGATGAGATAGATGCAAAGGTAGAAGATGCAGCGAAAAATGCTCCAGAGATACGTAAGCAACTTATTGAAGACTTTGAAGATGGACTATCAGTAAACTTTAAAAAGAATAGAGATGATCCTGAATATGTAAAAGTTTCCTATCTGGACGAGAATGGAGACTTACAATTAGATCACGGAAAAGCTAGAGCCGTTGGTAAATCTGTGCTACAAGACTCTAATAAAGTGGCTGAAGAGGTAACAGAATTTTTAAAAGATCCATTTCGTGATCCCAAGAGTAAAGGATTAGGAGAACTCATAGGCTCTATGAATACAGACGCTACATCTTTTGCAAGTCCTATACTAAATCCAGATAGATTCAATACCATTGTAGCGTTGACTGCAAAGCTCAAGAAAAGTAACCCAGAAAAATTTAAGAGAACTAAAAAAGTAAAAATAACAGATCCTGAAACAGGGGAAGAGAAGTTTGTCAGTAAGCCTATGACAATAATAGATAATCTATTTGAACTAGCTGTTGACAAAGATATAGATGCTACAGATTTAATAGATGAACTAGATGGTGTAGGATTATCCTTTGAAGATTTTGTTTTAAGTGTTGTTGGGTCTGGCTCTGAAGCAGGTAAGATAATGCAAAAGTTGAGTATGATAAAAAGATCACGCTCTACAGCAGATTTAATACAGTTACAAGACAAAACAAAGATAGGTGAATCGCAGTTTAAATTTTATAAAGGCTTGAGAAGATTTGAAAACGCAAGAAGAGGTGGATTAGTTTCGCAAATACCAACAGCTGCCAGAAACTTATTATCTGTAGGAGTGCGACTACCTCTAGAAACTGTGGGAAATGTTATAGATACAGCACTGTATAATGCTGCAAAACCTCTTCAAGATGCTGATAGCATTTTAGAATTAACTAAGGCTAGTGCATTAGCAGTACCAAGAGGGGCTTTATCTCTAGTAGATCTTAACAACTGGAAAGGAAGCACTAGAAGTTTACAGCTTATGTTTACAGACCTTAATAGGATTAAAGTAGACCCTAAAAAAGAACGCTTTGGAACAAATATAGCAGGAGTAAAATTATATGCCCCTACAACAGATGTTCAAGAGGTAGTAGACTTTGTATTAAAAAGACCAGAGTTTGTTGATAAACACAATAGATTATTTGATAACTTAAATGATATACAAACTATAGGTGGCAGAGAAGAGCTACCGGGGATTATGAAAAAACTAAAGAATCCTGTAGGGGCATTACTAAATGAGTATGAGGATTTTGTTTATGCTTTAAACTTTTTTAACCGTTATCAAGAACACATGATAAGACGGACAGCTTTATTTGGGGAGTTAGAGAGACTTACAAAGAGAGAATGGGGAATAGATTTATTACCTGCTTTAAATAAAGGAGGTATAAAAGGGATAATAAATGACTCTTCAGAATACAAACCAGAAAAGTCACGTTCTTTCATGGAAATAATGGAAGATGCAACAGATAAAGCTTTAGATATGTCTTATAGTGAAAGTCCTGATTTAAGCGTATTCAAGTTTGTTGAGAAAGTTATTGTACGAACTCCACTTGTAGGTACGGCTATAGCACCATTTCCAAGATTTATGTTAAGTCAGATGGAACTTATGGGTACATACATGGCAGGTTCTTTAATACCTGCAACAAAGCACTTTGCACATTTGATAAGGGCTGACAATTACATACCAATAACAGACAAGAAGATAAGAACAAAACTACGTGAAAAGGGAAAGTTAGATTCAGGATTTTTAGGATCAAGAAAATTAACAGCCGAAGAAAGAGAAGACTTTCCAACAAACATATTAAAAGAAGACAAAGATTATGTAAGAGGTTTCAAAGCTTTCAGAGAACTAAGCACAGATGATAGACAGAGAATAAGCAGAAACTTAGTGGGACTTGCAGGTATATACGGTATGCGAGAATACTTGAGAACTCAAGAAGATGAAAATGGAAATATAGCCGACTTATCAAAGGTAGATTTAAAAAAACTAGGATATGAAACAGATCAAGTTGCTGATATTACCACTAACCATCCTATATATCCTGCTATATTTGTGGCGAACATATGGAGACTTATGGAGAAAACATTTGATCCTGAAAAAGGAGTGCTTCAAAACCTAGCTACTGCACCTTGGGGAGAACCTGTTGCAGACTATCTCACAAATGGTGGTTGGAAAGAAGGTGCTAAAGTATTCCTTGGCACAAATGTAAGGCTTGGAGTGGGTAATAACTTTATGAATGATATAACTGATTATTTTTTCAGTGCAGGTGACGCAGTAAATGACATTGGCTTTAACAGAAGAGCAGGAAAGATTCTTGGTAATCTAGTTTCTACTATATTTGTACCTATGAATCAGGTAAATGAAGTAGAAAGAGCAGCAGGATTGCGAACTAAAAAAATAGTAGACTTAAATAATGAACAAAGTTTGACTTCAGGGTTTTGGTCTGAATTTAAAAAACCTTTTACAAAATTAGGACCTCCAAGTTTAGAAAATAAAAGAGATGAAAAACTTTTTATATATGCTCCTAGCGACAAACCTTTTGAAAGAACCTACGGAACACTAAAGTTTATTGGATTATCCATCGTTGATGAATTATCAGACGAGGGTAAGTTTTTGTCAGGGCTTGGAATAAAAGATTTTACACTACCTTCAAGAGGGGAGAGATCCAAAGGAGCATTAAATTTTGAAAAGAAAGCGATTCAGACTTTTCTTCCTTCTTTAATAGAATCAACAAAAGAAATTAAAGAGATACTTGAAGAGGATTATGATGCAGACATGAATCCAGATATAATAGATAAACAAACTTATGTGAATATATTTTTAAGAGACTATATAAAGAACTCGCTAAAAGAGTTTAGGGCAAAGGTAATAACTCCAACAATACAAGCTACGAATTATTCAGACAATCCTATAAAGAATCACATGGACAACTTAATAGACATTTATAAAGGTTTAGAGGTGAGTGACAGAAAAATGGGAGCATTGTTGTGGAGAAACAATCAAGGAAATTACCAAGGTGCATTAAACTTTGGTAATGTAGAGCATCTAGAAGGTATGCTAGAAATTATAGCTATAAAACTAGGAAGAGAAAAGAAGTTGCAAGAGCCAAGATATAATGCTTTAAATAGCTTTCTAAAAGGTAAAAAGTTGCCACCTTTAGAAGAGAAATTTAGAAAGTCTCCACAAAGAAAAGTATTTGATGACATGAAAGAAGGAGCATTTAGCAATTAATCTTTCTTATCATCTCTCGTATTTCTTTTAGGTTCTTATCATACTCTTCTAGCTTGTGGTTTATTTCTTTCAGCACTTCGAACAGAGTCTTTGGTTCTCTGCTTCGTTTGTCCATGAAATCCTTTGCTTCTTTTTCTAATTCCATCTCGTCCTCTACTTAAATTATCATAGTAGGCTGTATTGAACCCACGTTCCCATTCTCTGTACAGCATAGTGTCAGAGCTATAAGGGTTGCGAATCTTTCCATAAACAAAAGCATCGTAACCTTTCATCCATTGTATCTTCAGTGGTGCATCGTGCTTACCTAGACCACGTTCCTTTCTGGATAAGTGTTTCATGTCAAATCTCCTTCTTTAACAAATTTATTTTTTTCTGAACATCCAATAAAAAGAACAGTAGCTCCCTTCTCTTTTTTGGATATGTGTTCCTCTAATGTTTTATTAATGTGAGGATTATATTTTTGTAGATACGAAATACATTCTTCATATGTCTTGAACGTGTCGGCTTTGTACTGAATAACATTGACCATGCCGTTCAGAAGAAGTGTTGCATATATTACTACTGCTCCCATACTATGCACCTATATCCACTATTTCACAACTGTCACCAGAACAAGCAAAGGTTTGTGAAGAATTAGTGTGATCTTCCTTCTCGTATTTTGTAAACTCATTCCAATCAATATGTCTGAATCTACTGCTAAAATTATTGTATACCTCTTCTGTACAGTCCTGATAGGGTGCTTGTTGGTAAGTATGATCGGAGTGTGGTAAAAATGACACACCTGACATTTCATCAAAGTGTTTAAATACAAACGCACCAACTTCCATCCACTCTTCATCACGCACAGATATTGTAACAGAGGGTTTATGCTCACACCAGTGACGCTGATACATGAGCCACATCTCTAGCTGTTCTATTGCTGTCATGTCGTTTCTTAAAATAGATTTCGTTGGTGACTTCATAGGAAAGCTAAATACTGTTTGTGTATCAGGCTTCATAACGTCAGGTTCATTAGGTATCTGGCTGTCCATCATGAACTGAGTAAGAGGATCTTTATTATCACCACGAACAGTCCTGATATAATAACTGCTATGACGAGGGTGGATACCAGAACTTGAGTCCACGAGTTGCGAGACTGTTCCACTTGGTTTGACACAGGTGATGGCTGTGCTTTGTGGAATACCGAAGATAGCTGACCACTCTTTGTTTGTTTCAACAGCAACTTCTCTGAGTTTAGTGAGGGTTTCTTTAAGCCCATGTTTTCTCCCATTTGTTAATTCATTATCCATAATACCTGTAAGGCTCACACCAAGAAGTCTTTCTTCTTCTGTGTTATCTTTCCATACTTTACGGAGATACGGAAACTTTGTAAGTGTAGACTGTGCTGTACCAAGTATGGTAGCCAACATAACCTTTCTTTTTAAGTCATCAAATCTATCTTTGGCTCTTACTACAACCTCTGTAAGATTACAGAACTGGTAAGGACGCAGTATAATTTCACTACAAGGATTGCAACCAAACTCATAATCTGGATTTCTACGACCAAACTTGCTTGCCTGTGCTTTTGCTGATAGTCTATTAAAGACACCACGCTCTCCTGACTTAGACTCTACAAGAGATGTCCACTCACGTAAGAATGTTTCACCGTCAGGCTTGGCAGTGTAACACACAGAGTTATTAGCAAGTGCCATCTGTGGTGCTGTCTCCGACCACATACCAGACTTAGCATGTCTCATGCGTCCATCAGAAAGGTTAGACAAACTAATCATAGCTGATCGCCTTACACCACCAGAGACTACAACTTCCCCAACCTTACACATAAGATTATGACAGTCGTAGCTAGATAGTTTACGTCCTGCATTATCTTTAAATAGCGATACGGTAAAGTTAAATAAATCTACAAGAGGAGCAGGACCACTGGCTCTGCCACCAAACACTTTGAGTCTAGCACCTGCAGGTCTTACCTTTGAAACATCCCACATAGGAACTTCGCCCATGTATAAGTGTCCTATAAGCTTACGCAGGGATTTTGCCCAACCCTCTTTGCTGTCTTGAACGTGTATGATTGTGTCTACGTCTTCTAAAATTTCAGGAATGTCTGGTAGCTTGCTAACGTAGTTTCTTTCCACAGAGAAGCCTACACCAGTACCACATAAAAGAATATACATAGCTTCATCAAAAGATTTAGGGTCATCTACAGGTAGATAGCTACAGTTATACCCTGCTGTATTGTCTCTTTCAAGTGCAGACCCTGCAGTCATTAAGGCTCTCATGGAGGGCATAACTTCTAATTTAGTTATAGCATCCTTAATTTGTACAAGGGGAAGATGTCCCTTCACTTTCTGTGACATATACGACACGTATCTATCCACAGTTTCTTCCCATGTTTCCCTTCTGTTCTCTTCATCTATCCACCTAGCGTATCTAGATATTGCAATAAATTTCTGATAATCATTCATATTAATTCTCCATTGTTATTTTTATATGTTTTACTTTTAGTCCATCAATATCATAGATAAACTCTTCTAATGCTTCTTGTATCTCTTCGCTAGGATCACCGTCAGCAGGGATAGGATATTCATCCTTATCTATATCTAATGTTAGAAATACTTTAACAACCATTGTCCAACTCTATACCAAAGCTAGTAAACACATCAGTCGAAGTTTTACTACCCTTTTTTACTTCAATTAACTTATTGAGATACCACTGTGCTTTCTCTAAATCCTGCACACCGTTCTTGTATCGGTATCTCCAAAGGTACTTCATTATATTACCTTGTAGATAATACTCATATCCTTCACCTGTAGCTGACTGAATAGCTTCAATACATTCTACACCGTACTTATTATAATGTGGTGGACTATTAACCATATCTTTGTCCTCACACTTGTTCATTTCCCATTTTGCCATATTATGCACTCCCATCTGTATCGTTGTTAAAGTTTATTTTAATAATATTATCTTTCCGTCCTATTACTTTACCATTTTTTTTGGGAGGGTCAATCTCTTTTTGTATAATATCCCAAAGTTTATTTCTTGACTCTTCGTCTTCTTCCATAAGAACAGGACAGGCTAGAATCATTCGTACAAAATCCATAAGAGAAAAATAATCCTCATCGTTCAACGGACTATGATCGAAAGAATCTACTGTAAGGTTTATACTGCCTGTCCACTTATCATTCTTTATCTCTGGCGATATGCGTATGCACATTTCTTCGTCTTTGAATCCTAGAAAGTTTAATGTTTTATTGTTCATACTTTTTTATTCCTAAACTGTATAACTTTTGGATGTTCTTTCTTACCTTTTTGCTTTAACCATTTCTCTGGTATAACTCTATTACAGTAAAAAAAGCTATGCTTTTCACACCATTTGCCATAAGAAGTTTTAGAACCCTTTCTTAACTTACTATTTTCATTTTCGAAAACAAACCTAATGTCTAGTTTAGGATGTTGTTTCTTTATTAAAATATGCTTGCGTCTATCAGCCACAGTAAACCTGCCTTTAGTTTCGATGATTATACCATTTGGCAAAACAAAGTCAGGAGTATACATTCTGTAAGCTAGGTCTTCCCACTCTATCTTCATACCTTCGTATATAAATGGAATGGAGAGTTCTTTCAACTCCTCTGCGATCTTTACTTCAAGACCACTACGGAAACCTAGCCTACGTGCTACTTTATATTTGGAAGAAGCGTACACTTACCACCAGACAGATGTAGATCTACCAAACGGAAAGGCTTTCAACCCAAGAGCTTTTAGCTCGTCATTAAGAGCTTCGTCTGCAGACTTTCTAGCATCCATTGCTATCTTCAAACCTTCATACTTTCTCTCACGATAAGCTTTCTTCATCTCCATAAGTTGCTTTTCCATTTCGCTAATCTCACTAGCCATTTCATCTAGTGTGGTGTTAGATTTATCATTCATGCTACATTCTCCTTTCCTATACTAACATATGAAACAATTTTAGGTTCTTTAGCTTTGGACAACAGGGAAGGTAGTTCTTGTAAATTCTCCCAACATGAATTTTTATATCGGCAGAAAGAACAAGTTATACCTAACACCCTATTTCCTGTAGCCTTACCTCTGAAGGTTTCTTCTACAGACTCAAAACATCTTTTAAACACATTACTCTTTACTACATTGACGTTTGTTTTGAGCTTTTTAACTTCTTCATCTACGTCAATATTACTTGCAGGTACATACTTGAACTGACCATTGGCTTTGTTTACAACCCACCAACCACCTGCTTTCTTACCAGAAGCTTTGGCATAACCTGCCAACTGCCCCACGTAACCAAAAGGATCTTCTTCGGCAAGGGTATCATAAGATTCGAACTTATTTCTGTACGACCAATCTGAAGCAGACTTGATATCGTCAACTGCGTCATCTAGTATTAAATCGTATGTACCACTTACTTTAGTTTCACCTAGATCTAAAGACACCTTATCGGAATCCTTAAATTTCACTTTAGCTTCTTTCATCAATCCTTTAAATACAGCTTCAACTATATCCCCAAGCATCATGTTCATCACGAATGTTGTAGGCAGAGGGTCTGCTTTCTCTGGGCTATTCTTTTCAAACCAGAGTTGGCAAGATGGTCTGCCTACATTTGACATACGTATTTGAAACTCTCTGCGTTTAGTCTTCTTACCAAACTGACGCTTCAATGCTTCTCCTATGTCTTTCTTAATACCTGTGATGGTTTTAGTAGACATAGAAGTTTTGCCATTGGTTGCATCTTCAAGGTACTGATGCAGAGCTATTTCAGAGGGATGGTTCATTCGAATGGAATCTCCTCTGTTTCTACCAAGTCTTGAACGATGTCCATATCCATGTCCTCTTTCTTACGAGAGTTTTCGTTCCAAGCATTGATTATATAGTCATTGTAATTATCAATCCACTGCATAAAATCGGCAAAGGTTTGCTGATCTTCTTCAGATAACTTAATAACATTTGTGAGGTTAAGAGACACAGATGGTATATAGAAACTATTACCATTGGGTAACTTTCTCTGCTCTGTAGCCACTTCGATGTTGTGCTGTGGTGGTAGTCTCTTCATCTTGGAAAGCTTTACAAAACAGTTGCCCAGTATTTTAAAGGCATCTCTGTTCTCTACTTCCCAGATGAAAGGAGTAACACCTAACTCCACGCTATCCCCACTAGCGTTGACAGGGTTGACCAACTCAACTGTGCCTAGTATAACACGCACTCTCTTGATCTGCTTAATAAGATCCTGTGTGGATTGGTCAAGAGCTTTGAAGTCTTGAATGAACCCTGCAGGTTTACCACAGTTAAACCCACCATCGTTGTCCTTGAGGTCAACATTAAGATTGTCATTCATAACAGTCTTAATATATTTGTTTGGGGAATCGTTTGTACCCATGACAAATCGCTTGTACAT
>MDTC01004796.1_pt1 | contig 13062 bp, 8 predicted proteins | sample 811181 | NCBI WGS metagenome assembly MDTC01 (sample SAMN05326644, study PRJNA326480) | marine metagenome | isolation source: seawater | place: Pacific Ocean: North | collected 2011 | reverse complement strand
AAGGAACGCGCTTGGGGGTGCCGAACGAATGGTCGTCGAAATTGTCGTTGAGCTGACTGCTGGTATGCCCCCCCGTATGGCAACTGTTGCAACTGTACCAACCGTCAAGGGAGAGGCGAGAATTGTGGAAGAGGGTTTCTCCCAGCTGGAGCAATCCGGGTTTGGGCGTAGGACCAAGAGAAATGGAGGCGGCCAAAGTTCGTTTCTCGAGGTCGACCAAGCGGATGGCCTCGCCGTAGACGTCGGCGAAATAGGCAAATCGTTCCTCTGGACCGAGAATTCCCGCCACTGGACGTTGGCCAACGGAAAGGCGTGTCCACTCGTGATTGAGGCCATCTCCCACCGCCACCTCTCCCGTGCCGCGTATTCCGAGGACGACCGTCCCGGACTTCGTGAAAAGCATGAGCCCAGGTTCTCCCGCACCCTTTCCGTTTCCCCCGACTGGGTAATGCTTGAGGTGGCCGAAGGCGGCCAAGGGTTGGCGGGTTTCGTCAAAGAGATCGGCGATTTCAACGCCGGTGATTCCATTGCTCATGACAGCGCCCCAAAAGACGCGGGGCCTCGTGGTGGGAACGTAAGGATTCAAAGTTTGATGGGAAAAGAGCAAATCGCTTCCGTTCGGGGCAAGGGCGATGCCACCCATGTTGTGCCCAGGCAGTGTGCGGGTGGAAACAAGGCGAAGCTCGGGCAGACAAAGCGCAGCCACTTTATCGGCGAAAGCATCAGCCAAAACTAGTCTTTCGCCGGCGGTGTCCAACCATTGCAGGCGAGGAGGAAACGGCAGGTCGGTTACGCGTTCCCTGTGAAGCTCGCCACGTTCAACGTCGACCCGAAACAAGCTCACCCGGCGGGCCCACAGGGAAGCCACGACAATACGAGAGCCATCCCTCGTCACCTTGACGTTTACCGGCGAATGTGGAGTCGCGGCCCGGGCCCTAACCTCGATGACGGAACCCTTCGCCTCGAGCAGAAGCAATTCGCTTTTCTCCTCATCGGTCGCCACCAGAAAGCCATTACCGGGAATAGCCACCAAATCGCTTAGCCTTTTCCCCACGACTTTCTCACCAACGATCTTTCTCCGTTCAACGTCGACAAGAGAGATGGAACCAGCATCGCGATTCGCAACTGCCAGTAACCCATCCCCGACCCAAGCAAGGGCAATGGGGCGGCGAAAGTGTTTCTCGGGCGTATGCGCGGGCAGGGAAGCGGCGGCAAATGCCAATGATAAAGCAAACAGGAGAGAACCGAATCTCGTCATGCTTGGCTCAGGCCTCCACCTAACCTGCGATTACAAGTTCCAACCCTTGCGGTACTCCCGCCGAACGTATTGCTCGGCCTCGACCACGCTGGGCTTCATGGCAGGTCCATCCCAATCGATCTTCTCACCAGTTCGGACGGCAAGGTTGCCAAGGAGAACAGTTTCGGTGAAAGGACCTGAATGAGCGAAATGGGAGAGCGGCGTGGGCCCACCTTTTATCCCCTCGAGCCACTCGAAATCCTCGTCCTTGGTGCGAGGGACGGACTTCGAGGTTTCATTCTCGATTTGGGCGACGTCGTCCTTGTCACGACCAGTCACCAACCAGTTGGTACGCCCGCGATTGAAGTAAAATTTTCCTTTTTCACCAACAAGCAGAGAACCATAGCCCTTGAGGTTCACGCCCTCTGCAACGTCGGCGGCAGGTAGATTGGCTTGGCCATTCTTTCGGCCATCGTACCAGACCAGCTTGACGGGCGGTTTGTCTCCGCGGGCAGGGAATTGATAGGTGATGGTTGACCAGTTGGGCCCGGACTCCTCGGTGTTGCCGCCCTGCTCGGCTTCCACCGAATCGGGATATTTCAGGTCGAGCGACCAGTAAGCCATGTCCATGATGTGGCACGCCATGTCTCCGAGAGCTCCCGTGCCAAAGTCCCACCAGCCCCGCCACTTGAAGGGAGCGTAGGAAGCGTTGAAATCGCGATTCGGAGCGGGCCCGAGCCAAAGGTCCCAATCAAGCCCGGCGGGGATGTCTTGCTTGGGCAAGGGCTTGCCCATGCCTTGAGGCCAAATGGGCCGGTTGGTCCAGACGTGAGCCTCGGTCACCTGGCCAATGATGCCGGCCCGCACCACCTCGACGGCCCGACGAATGGGTTCACCGGCGTGGGCCTGATTGCCCATCTGCGTGATGAGCTTCCCTTCCGCCGCCGCCTCGGTCAGCATGCGGGCCTCGTAGATAGAATGCGTCAGGGGCTTCTGGCAGTAGACGTGCTTGCCTAGTTTCATCGCGGCCATGGCGGCGAACGCATGCACATGGTCGGGTGTGCTGACGGTGACGGCGTCGATGTCCCGTTGCTTCTCCAGCATGACGCGAAAATCCTTGTAGCGCTTGGCCTTGGGGAACTTCTTGAAAGTGCCACCAGCCCGCTTCTGGTCGACGTCGCAAAGGGCAACGATATTGGCGCCATGCTTGGCCGCCCCGGCGACGTCGCTGGCACCCTTGCCACCGGCGCCGATGCCTGCCACGTTTATGCGCTCGTTGGCTCCCCAAACGCGCGAAGGCAGAAATTGAAAGGCATATGCAGTGGACGCGGCTGCTCCGAGAAACTGCCTGCGTGAATAATGATAGGTCTTTTTCATCTGACTGTGTTGGTTTTGCGGATAACTCGAATTTCAAGCAATAAACGAATCGAGGCTGACTCCTTTGAAAATTGGGCGCAACGCCAAAACGACACTTCCGTAGACTTGACTTGATGACCTTGTCGCGAGTTACTTAGAACATGACCAAACCTTTTGGACTCTCGGGCGGAATATCCACATCCCTCCTTGGGCTGTTGTCCATTGCCTTGGTTCCTTGGGCAGAAGCCAAGGATTCAAATGAATCCAAGACCCTTGCGGTGGAAGCCGAAGAAAGCGCCGAGCGAGGGGATTCAATCGAACGACTGGTAGCTGAGGCGCGTTCATCGGTGGTCGTCATCGAGAGTGTTGACCGAACCGGTCGGGAGGGCGGCATGGGAACCGGTTACGTGGTGCGGGAGGACGGTGTAATCGCGACAAACTTCCATGTCATCGGCGAACATCGAGGCTTCCGCGTGAAATTTGCCGATGGCAAGACCTATCAACCGCAAACAATCCTCGCCGTGGACAGGGACAAGGATCTCGCCCTCGTGCAAATCGATCGCAAAGGGCTCACCCCGCTACCCTTGGGCGACTCCGACTCGCTTACGCCCGGTCAAGGCATCCTCGCTTTGGGAAACCCGCTGGGCTTCGACTTCAGCGCGAGTCGAGGGGTGGTGGCCGCCCTGCGCGAGCTAGGCGGCCAGACAATGGTGCAAGTGGCCATGCCCATCGAACCAGGAAGCAGCGGCAGTCCGGTGCTCGACATGAAAGGCAAGGTGATCGGAACGGTAGCCATCAAGTCGGGCGACGCGATTGGTTTCGCTGTTCCCGTGAACGATTTGAAAAGTCTCCTCGCCCACCCCAATCCAGTGCCCATGAAACATTGGTTGACCATCGGGGCCCTCGATCCCAAGGAGTGGGAATCCATAATGGGTGGCATCTGGAAGCAGCGAGCCGGCATCATCAAGGCCAGCGGCATGGGTTCCGGATTTGGCGGCCGCATGCTGTGCCTGCGCCGAGACAAACCGCCCGCCGTTCCCTTCGAAGTGGAAGTCGAAGTCAGACTGGAGGATGAAAGCGGCGCATCCGGTTTGGCCTTTCATTCGGATGGCAGCGACGTTCACTACGGGTTCTACCCCACCGCCGGCTCCCTTCGCCTGACTCGCTTCGAGGGGCCGACCGTGTTCAATTGGACCATCCTGCAGACCGTCCAAAGCGATGCCTATCGCCCGGGTGAATGGAATCGCATCCGAGTCAGCTTGGGCGAGAAAGGCCAGTTGACTTGTTCGGTCAACGACGTCGTGGTCATCGATCTCGCGGACAGCGGTCTGAAAAGTGGGCAGGTCGGTCTCGTGAAATTCCGGCAACCGGCAACCGAGTTTCGCCGATTTCGATTCGCCGAGTCCTTGCCCGTGACCACCATCGATGCAAAAACTCGCAAGAAAGCGTTGCGAATATCCAAGCCTCTTGCCGACAACAGCAGTTTGGCTCGCCCGGAAATCGATCAACTCGTCGCCCTTGGGAAACCTGCATCCGGCATTCTTCGCGAGCGGGCGAAAGCGCTTGAAACGGAAGCCCAACGCCTACGGAAACTCGCAAATGAAGTGCGCGAGCGCGTCGTCATCGAGGAAATCGCCCAGGCCCTCCGTCATGAAGACGAATCTTTGGTGAACCTACTGCGAACCTCTCTGCTGTTGGCTCGTCTCGACAACGAGGACTTTGATCTCGAGGTCTATCTCGACCGAGCCGAGCGCATTGCGGAAAACGTCGCTGACACGTTTCCCGAAAACGCCTCCGGCGAAGACAAGTTAAAAGCGCTCGTCACGCATCTCTTCGACCAACTTGGTTACCACGGCAGCACAGGCGACTACGTCAACCGATCCAATAGCTACCTCAATGAAGTGATGGACGACCGCGAGGGTTTGCCCATCACCTTGAGCGTCCTCTTCATCGAATTGGCCAATCGACTCGACCTACCCGTTTCAGGCATCGGCATTCCCCGCCATTTCATCGCCATGTATCGAGAAAAACCTGATCTCGACAATCCCGAGGAAAAACCAAAGGAAATTCTCATCGACGTATTCAGGGGAGGGGAATTCATTACCCGTGAGGAAGCTAGAAAACTTTCGGGGTTCGCCTTGGATGAGGAAGACTTCGAGCCTGCCAGCAAACGTTCCATTATCCTGCGCATGCTCCGCAACTTGCTAAACGGGGCAGAAAGTGAACGAGACGGGCCCTCCCGCATGCGCTATCTCGATGCCATCCTGTCCATCGATCCAGACGACAACTACTCGCGAGCCATGCGAGCCATGGTTCACTATGGCGAGGGTCGTTTCGAAGAAGCTCTCACCGACATCGAAATTCTCATTGAGAAAAATCCCGACAGCCCGGAAACCGAGCCCCTACGGGAAATCCGCGATCGACTGCAGGCTCGCGAAAAGGAATAGATCACTCCACGTCGTCGTCCTCGTGCCCTTCCCCCGTCTCACCATCAGGGCCAACCGAGAACAAGCGATATCCCGGCAAGCCATCCTTGCGGGGATACTCGTAAACGTAAAGGTTCCCCCACGGATCGACGAATCCCAAATCCTGTTTTAGAATTTCCGTGAGATAGGGCTTGAAATCCATCTTGGAAGTCTTGGCTCGATTGGGCACCTTGGCTGGATCGTACCAATCCGTACCTAGATTCAACAAGGATTCATGCACCACCGATTTGTAGGGTGGAAGTTGCAAGTTGCCCTTCTCGTTATGAAACCCGATCAAGGAGAGAAACAGGGTTTCAGATGGAGTGCAGATGTTCCGGGGGCAGTGAGGATGTTTGCCGCGGATACGATGGTATTCGGCCAAGGAAAGTCGCAACGCCTGCAACTCGATTCGGACCTGCTTGCGTTCCTTGTTCGACATGATTGGCTCGAACAAAAGAAACAAAATGCCGATGAGGATGGAGATGACCGCCAACACTGCCAGCAATTCGATCAGGGTGAAACCTCCCGCGAAACCTTTCTTGCTTCCGTGCTTCCTTGTTCTAACGCAAATCATCGCGCAACGCCTCCAAGTCTTCGTCATCCAACGCCATGTTCTTGTAAATGGGATCTAGCGCGATTGCAGTTCGCACTCGCCCGAGAGCTTCTTCGCGCTCGCCCAACACGCAAGCGTAACAACCCAAGTTGTAGCTGATGCAGGGTTCCTCGGGATGAGCTTTGACGCCTTCCAGCAATATCTCCCGCGCTTCTTCGATGGAGCGACAACGACGCGTCGCATAGGCCTCGGCAATCCACCAATCCACCTCTTCGGGATGACGCTTCCTCAACGCGTCGGCCACCTCCCGCATCTCCCCCCATTTTCCGCAATCCTGAAACAAGGTCGCCTGCATCGCCAATGACCGGTCGCTCAAGCGGTCTTCTGGAGGAATCTTCGAAAGTTCGCTTTCGGCGTCCTCGAACATTTCGAGTATACGATAGCCGTTGGCGTAACGAAGATGAATCTCTGTTCTCATGGAAAAAACCGCCAATCACTCCCTTGGGAGCCATGCGTCTTCTCTGCTCGATTGTAACATCAGGCAACTATAGAGGCCTAACCCCGCAAGGCAAGTTCCGACCTTCCGGGATCGAGAACGCTTTGACGTCTCTCCCATCAAGCGCAACCTATGAAGTAGTGGTATTTCGCCTTCGCTTCATCTTCGTTACGGTCACCGCTGGATTGGGCGGTTGCGAAGAAACGCCGCTTCTGGCCCCCCCTGAAGCCAAAGCCGATTCACTAACTGAAGCGGAACTTCTCCCCCAAGAGGAAAGCGCAGACACCAAGGCTCCGAGAACCTCCATCCCCAAGGAGGAAGGCCAAGCCAAGCTCGCTGCCCTTCTGGAGCGCCTCGAGGCAGCCTCCGAACAAGTGGCTCAAGCCGAGGACGACCTCCCCCTTGTCTTCGGAGCCATCGCCGACTCCAAGGGCAACCGCTACGTCGGGCAATTCAAAAACGGCAAGCGCCATGGCTACGGCTCCTACCAATTCGCCAACGGAGACCGCTACGAAGGGGAATACGAAGAAGGTCGACGCGAAGGCTTCGGTTCCTACCAGTTCAAGAAAGGGGATCGCTACGTGGGCTATTTCAGCAATGGGAAATACCACCAGCGAGGAGCCTACTTCTTCCCCAACGGCGACAAGTACTTCGGCCAATACGCGAATGGGAAACGCAACGGCAAAGGCACTCTCTCAAAAGCCAACGGCGAACGCTACGAGGGCGACTTTCAGGAAGGCAAACGCCATGGACTTGGACGTTGTACCTTCAGCAATGGCGACCACTACTCCGGTTCTTGGAAAAACGACGAACCCGATGGATGGGGCGCCTACCGTTACGACGACCAGAAAACGGATCAGCGGAAAATCGAAGGCTCTACTTCCAGCGCAATAACCAACAAGGAGCACTCAACCGCAAATTCCCCCGAGGAATTGTCACCCGAAACCCGCGACGCCCTCTTGGCGGGCGAACTGTTCCTCTCCGAGGCTCTTCAGTCTTCCCCGAATGCAGAGGACGCCCTGCCGGCGGATTCCTCCCCTGTCGACCAACTGCCACCGGGTCTCCCATCCAACCCCGACAACCCTCTCGTCCCCACCCTTCGCGAACTTCCCGGGGGCGACCGTTACGTGGGCCAGTTTCGCGATGGCCAACCCCATGGGCAAGGCGCCTACCTCTTCTCCGGCGGCGAACGCTACGTGGGCGACTTTCTCCATGGACGCCACCATGGCCAAGGTCTCTTGGTCCTAGGTGACGGCCGGCGCTATCTTGGAGAATGGAAAGACGGCCTGCGCCACGGGTATGGCGTGCTCTACGATCCCGAAGGCCAAGTCGAACGAGAAGGGCACTGGGCTCTGGACGAACCGGTCGGCAATTGAAACTCCTAGTCGGACTTGGTCACCGGCATGACCTTCGGCTTGGTTCGCCATAAGCCCGCCACGAGACTGCCCAGGATGCAGTGCGTCACGGCGCTCAAGGCGCAGGGCACGGGAGCCATGGGCAGGCTCTTGAAATGATCCTTCGCCAAAGCGGCCCCCAAACCGGAGTTCTGCATCCCCACCTCGATTGAAGCGGTTCGGCGAACGGATTCCTCGAACCCGGTCAATTTCGCCAATGCATAACCCAAGCCAAATCCTCCTGCATGCAAAAGCACCACGGCAGCCGTCAACACTTTCCAATGGTCGAGAATCTCAGCCTTCTTGTCGGCCATGATGAATCCCACAATGAGGATAATGCAAAGCACGGAAACAAATGGGGAATAAATTGAGATTACCTGAGAGGCCTTTCTGAAAAACCGATTGGCCAAGAGACCAACGATTACCGGAAAAACAACGATTAACAGGATGCTCTTGAACAAACCCCACGCGTCCACCGGGACATATTGCCCGGCATAGAATTCAGTTAGTAGAGGCGTGAGAAACACAGCCATGAGAGTCGAAAAAATGGTCATGCTGACCGAGAGGGCAACATCCGCCCGGGCGAGGAATGCGACCACGTTGGAGGCCGTTCCGCCAGGGCAACAAGACACTAGGATCAAACCGACTGCCATGTCTGGGGGAAGATCGAACGACCGGGCAATCCCCCACCCGAGAAAAGGCATTACCGCAAACTGAAGGAGAATCCCGAACCCAATGGCGGCGGGGCGTTTCCAAACACGCTGAAAATCCTCCACCCTCAGCGTCAACCCCATGCCCAGCATAATGAGCCCCAACCCAATGGGGATAGTCTCCTCGGTGTACCAAAGAAAGGCCGGTGGCCACCACAAGGCCACCACCGCAACCAAAACCGACCACAAAGGAAAAAGGTTGGTGCCCACCCGAAAGAAATTCGCCAGCATGGATCAAGGGAGCATTCGCCCCACCAGTATGGCAAGCCAAAGTCCATTCGAACAGGGCGAAAGGACTTTACTTCGAGGCGGCGCGAGAGAAGATTCATCAACACACATCTTGTCTTACGAAACGAACATCCGGTCGACCCTCGCCACACTGCTCCTCGCCCCGTGCGCTTGTCTCGCAGACAGCAAGTCCATTGGGCAATGGCAATTCGACTCAGCCCATTTGCAAGGTGGTTCTCTCCGACCCGCCGCAGGACCGTGGAACGGCAAGGCGCTGGGAACCGCAACCATAACCAAGGAGAAACCCTTTGCTCTCGAGGCAAAGAAAGGATTTCGGGGCATCGTCCTGCACGAGGACGTATCGAAAGCGAACCTGCCCAAAGAAGCGCTCAGCGTGACCGCTTGGACGCGAGTGGACAAACCCATCGAGTGGGGCGGCATCCTCGGAGCCATACAAGACAACGGTTCCTTCGAGCGCGGCTGGCTCCTCGGTTACGGCAAGGATTCCTTCTTTTTCGCGGTGGCCTCGGAAGGCAATCAGCGCCTCACCTACTTGAAAAGCTCCGTAGCGTATGCTCCCGCCTATTGGTATCATTTGGCAGGCACTTACGATGGGAAAAGTCAGCGCATCTACCTCGACGGCAAGCTGGCAGGAGAAGCCAAAGCCCAAAAAGGTCCTATTCTCTATGCGCCGAAAGGACGTTTCGTCCTCGGCGCCTACCTCGACGAAAACGAACATTATTCGTTCGATGGAAGGCTCGAGCGGGTCAACCTGTGGGATCGGGCGCTGATGGCCGAGGAAGTCGCCGAACTCTTCGCAGAACGCAAAGACGCGTTCCCCTCGATCGAGCCCGTAAGCGTCACGCCCGCGACCGAGGACTGGCCCACCTTTCTGCATGACAACCGGCGCTCCGGCAAAGGCGCTGCCAGCATAAAGGGAAAGCTTTCGCTCCGCTGGACCCATCGTCTTCGCTTGTCCCCGGAACCCGCTTGGCCACCACCCGCCAAACAAGACTTCTGGCACAAAAAATACAATCTCAAGCCACGAGTGACCTATGACCGCGCCTTCCATCTCGTCGGGGCCGACAACCGAGTCTACCTCGCTTCCTCGGCGGATGACCAAGCCCGTTGCCTCTCCCTAGAGGATGGCCGCGAATTGTGGAAATATTTCGCAGGCGCACCCATTCGCCTCGCCCCCACCCTGACCGGCGAACATCTCCTGGTCGGGGCCGACGACGGCCAAGTGAGCTGCCTCCATGCCGCCACCGGAAAATTGCTCTGGAAAACCCTGCCCCCCCAACTGGGCTCGCGTCTCATCCCCGGCAACGGACGCATCATCCACGAGCGGCCGATTCGCACAGGCATCCTGGTGGACGGCCAAACCGCCTACTTCGGAGCGGGCCTCTTTCCCGTCCAAGGAACCTTCCTCTTCTCCTTGGACGTTCGGGACGGCCGCATCTTGGATCACGAAAAGCTCTCCATCTCCCCGCAAGGCTATTTGTCCAGGCGGAACGGAAAACTCTTTGCCCCGACCGGGCGTGATCCCGCCGGCGCTTTCCTGGGCGGGCTTGGACGCCGGGGAAAAACAGTTCCCCTGCCCGCCAAGGCCATCCCCGAAAAATATCCGTATGCTTTCGTGGAGGCAGGTGACCTGAAGTTCGCCGGCGGCGACGGCGAAGTGGGCATCTTCCGGGCTGATGGCTCCCTCGACCAAACAATCAAAGTCACAGGCAAAGCCTACTCCATCATCGTGGTTCAAGGGAAACTGCTCGTCAGCACGGATGCGGGCGTCGTTCACTGCTTCTCCGACGGCGAAGGCAAGGCCAACCACCATACCCCCGCTGCCCCCACGGCCTTTCCTCTTCCGCAAAACGCCAACCTTGCACAAAAAGCCATCGCCGCCAACAAGGCCACCAAGGGCTACTGCCTGGTGATCGGGGCGAAGCATGCTCCCCTCGCCGCCAACCTCGCCCAAAACTCCGGCCTTCGCGTCATCTTGTCCGCCCGGAACACCGTCGAAATCGACAAGCTCCGGCGCAACCTCGCCGCCGCCAGCCTCTATGGTGACGAACTGGTCGTCCATCAAAATGAAAATCCGGACACCCTCCCCTACGCCGACCATATATTCAACTTGGTCGTGGCTCCCGCTGCGAAACCTGCGGAAGCAGAGATCCTTCGCATCCTCCGCCCCGGCGACGGCGTGGCCCTAGTTGGGTCGCAACTCGAGAACACACTCTCCAAGCCGGCCATCGAGGGAGGGGGCGAATGGTCGCACTTGTACGCTGAACCAGGCAATACAGCCTGCAGCCAAGACCAAGCCGTGGTGGCCGATCTCGCTCTCCAGTGGTTTGGTCGCCCTGGCCCCGAACGGCTGATCGACCGCCATCACCGCTCCGTTTCACCGCTCTGGAAAAACGGGTTTCTCTTTGTCCCGGGCAACGAGCGCATCTTTGGGGTGGACGCCTACAACGGCACGGTTCTTTGGGAAACCGAGGTCCCCGAGTCCCGTCGCATCGCCATTATGCGAGACTGCGGATCGATGGCTGCGGACGATCATTTCATCTACGTTGCCAGCGGACCCCAATGCCTTGGCATCGCAAATCGAACGGGCAAAGTAGATCGGCGTTTTTCGATTCCCGACAAAAATTTCGGGGACAGCCACGAATGGGGATACGTCGCCCGGTTGGACGACTTGCTCATCGGCTCCGCAGTGAAGAAAGGCGGTATCCGACGGGACTATGGCCATGATGGCATCAAGCAAACTTACTGGGACAACAACCCCCCCGTCTGCAGCGATCTTCTCTTCGCCACCGAATCAACCAACGGCAAACCCCGCTGGATCCACCGGCCTACCGGCGGCGGGGTGATCGTGAACTCGAGCATCGCGGTGAAGGACGGGCGAATTCACTTCGTCGAAAGCAAAGCCTCGTCGGAATCCGGACAAGTCCAATACGACCAAATCCTGCACCAGGAAGGCGCTTCCTTGGTGACCCTTGAACTCGCCACGGGCAAACCCATCCACCGGGTGTCGCTGGCAAAGCAAAAAAGCGTGCAAAATCTCTACGTCGCATCCACCCAAGGCATGGTCGTAATCGTGAATTCACGGAATGAAACCACCTTGCGTTATGACGTCCGAACCTTCGACGCCAAATCCGGCAAACTGCTTTGGGAGCGCAGCCAAAACAATGGCAACAAGCTAAACGGTTCCCATGGCGAACAGGACAGGCATCCCGTCATCCTGAACGACGAACTCTACGTCGAGCCGTTCATTTACAATTTGAAGTCCGGCCTGCCGGTGGCGGGACGCAAACTGGCCCGAGGCGGCGGTTGTGGTTCCCTCTCTGCCTCCGCCAACGCTCTCTACTTTCGTTCCAAAAACCCAACGGCCTACTTGCCCTCCACCGGCAAGTTCAAGAAAATCACCACCGTGAGCCGCCCCGGTTGCTGGATCAACGCCATCCCCGCAGGTGGGCTGCTCCTCATTCCCGAGGCCAGTTCCGGCTGCACCTGCGCCTTCTCCATCCAGTGCTCCCTCGCCTTCGTCCCGCGCCAGCAAACCAAGCCATGAAGACCAAACTCAAGATCAAACTCGCCATCGCGCTCTCGCTTTCCATCCTGCTCAACGTCTTCCTGTTGTGGGAAGTCCAACGCAAGACGGGCATGGTGGAAACACTCCGAAAGGAACTGTCCGCTCGCTCCACCCCGTGACCTCTCGATGCATCCAACTGCTTGAGGCAACCCTTCTCGTCGCGCTCGTCTGCCTCGCCCACACGGTCTCCGCAAAGGCCAACCTCCCGGGAACCAAACCGCTCACGGTCGAGGGAGACCTTGCCGAGCATATGCTGGACGGGGCCCATCGCTTCCTCGACCGCAAGTTGGTCAAGACTGGGAACAGTCGATCGGCTTATTGGAAAAACAGCGCTTCCTCGCCCGCCGACTTGAAAAAATCATTGAGTGGCAACCAAGCGGAGCTGGCCCGTGTCCTCGGTGTGGTGGAAGAACGGGTTGCCTTCGCAGCCCCGAACATGGTGACCACCACCACCCGACCGGCCAAGGTGGGATCGGGAAAGGGCTACGAAGTCTTGGCCATCCGCTGGCCGGTTCTCGACGGAATGTTCGGGGAAGGCTTGCTCTTGCGTCCCACGGGGCGTGACCCGGTGGCCGAGGTGGTGGCCATCCCCGATGCCGACCAATCCCCGGAAAGCTTGGTTGGGCTCGCGGCGGGAACGGCCCTGGAATCCCAATTCGCCCGCAGGTTGGCGGAAAGCGGGTGCCGCGTCGTCGTGCCTGCGCTGATCGACCGGACCATTCGCGCCCAAAGCGAAAGGCGCAAGAGAGTCAAGGTAAGCAACCGGGAGTTCCTCCACCGCTCGGCTTTCCTCATGGGACGCACCTTGCAAGGCTACGAAATGCAAAAAGTCCTGGCCCTCGTCGATTGGTTCGCAAAGGAGAACGATTTGCCCATCGGCCTGGTCGGTTGGGGCGAGGGCGGCATGCTGGCCTTGCAAACCGCAGCTCTCGATCCCCGGATCGACGCAACCTGCGTGTCCGGCTTCTTTGGCCCGCGCGAGAATATGTGGCGGGAACCGCTGGAGCGAAATCTGTTCGGCTTCCTCAATCGTT
>MDTC01200216.1_pt1 | contig 13063 bp, 13 predicted proteins | sample 811181 | NCBI WGS metagenome assembly MDTC01 (sample SAMN05326644, study PRJNA326480) | marine metagenome | isolation source: seawater | place: Pacific Ocean: North | collected 2011 | reverse complement strand
TTACCATTGCAACCGTACAATATCTAATTTCAGCTTCTCTAGCTAATTTTGCTTCAGGCATATTTGTCATGCCGATAACATCAGCATTCCAAGATCTATAGAGATTAGACTCGGCAAGAGTTGAAAACTGCGGTCCTTCCATGGCAACGTAAGTTCCTCCTTTTTGATTTTTGATGTTTAATTTTTTCAGCACCGACTCACAACAATCAGATAATCCAGGACTTACAGGTTTTGCCATTGAAACATGTGCTACAATCTCTTCATCAAAAAAAGTTTTTATTCTGGAAAAAGTTTTATCTATAAACTGGTCTACAATTACAAATTTACCAGGTTCCAAATTTTCTTTTAATGAACCAACAGCGGATACTGAGATAATATCGGTAACTTCTAATTGTTTAAGGGCGTCTATATTTGCTCTAAAATTTATATTAGTTGGATTAATTTTGTGACCTCTTGAATGCCTTGGTATAAAACAAATTTCTTCATTTCCAAAATTAGCCATTAATACTTCATCGGAAGGTTTTCCCCATGGCGTTTTTATTTTTTTCCACTTAGTTTTTTTAAAACCTTCCATTTTATAAAGGCCACTACCACCAATTATCCCTAATTTTCTTTTTTTCATTATTTAATTATTAATGGTTTTTTGTTAGAACTTGAAGCTAATTATGGACTTAAAAAAATACATTAGATCAATTCCTGACTATCCTAAAAAGGGAATTTTATTTAGAGATATCACTACTTTAATTAAAAATGCTGAGGCATTTAAATTTACTAATGATAAAATTATTGAGTTTGCTAAAAATATTGAATTTGACAAAGTTGCGGCGATTGAATCAAGAGGATTTATATTTGCGTCAACTGTTTCTTATCAATTAAAAAAACCTTTTATTCTTCTCAGAAAAAAAAATAAATTACCTGCGGAGACTTACTCTGTTGATTTTGAATTAGAGTATGGAAAAGCTACTATTGAAGTTCATAAAGATTCTATTGAAAAAAATGAAAAAATACTTGTTATTGATGATTTAATTGCTACAGGCGGTACTGCAGATGCAGCGGCTAAATTAATTGAAATCTCTGGAGGTAAAGTTGCAGGTTTTATATTTGTTATTAACCTTTTTGATTTACCCGGTAATAATCTTTTGAAAAATAAAGGTTACAAAACTGAGAGTTTAGTTGAATTTCCTGGACACTAATTTTTTTTAAAAATAAAGTCATTTATATAATCTTTAAGATCAATTTTTCCAAAATATTTATAAATTTTGTTAGATAGATTTTTATTTATAATAGCAGACACATATCTTTCACCTTTTCTTTTAGGAAGAAGTTTAAACTTAGATTTAAATATTTTAGCTACATTTAAAATTGAATAAGATTTTTTATTTGCAATACTGTAATGCCTACATAAATTCTTTTTCCAAGCGAGATAACAGATTTTAACAGTGTCATCTATATGCGTAAATCGTCTTGATTGAGTACCTGGTTTAACTACTGGTAGTGGTTTTCCTTTTTTATAATGATCTTCAAATATACCTATAACTGTTGACATTTCACCTTTACATATTTGATGTGGTCCATAAACATTGTAGAAATATATTACTTCGTATTTAAAATTAAACCATTTTTTTAAATTTTCTAATAATTCTAAATTTTTAGCTTTTGAAAAAGCATAAGGGGATAGATTTTTATCACTTCCTTTATTGCCTAATGAAGCTGATGTAGCAGAATAAATTAGTTTAATATTATTTTTTAAACAATAATTAAATACAGCATTAGAACCGACTGAGTTAGAGTCAATACACTCATTCATTTTTAAAAAGCTTTGATATATTCTTGCAAATTCACCAAAATGAAAAACTGTTTTTATTTCAGAGGATTTTGAAATAAGTTTTGCAATATTTACTGTCTTGCCATTTAAATATTTAACTCTTTTATTTAAGACATGATTAGACTTTAAACCGGATGAGTAATTATCAATACTAATAATTTTATATTTAGTTTTTTTTAAGAGTAATTTTATTAAGTTTGCTCCAATAAATCCCGCGCCTCCTGTAATAATTATTTTATTTTTTTTCATTGAGTTTAAATATATCTTTAGAAAAGCCTAAATCAATCAAATCTTGGTCTATACCAAGATTTTTTATTAATCAAAGAATTATAAAATCCTGAAGCTCTATAAAGATAAGTTTTATATTTTAATTTATTTTTTAACAAATAATAGTAAATACATTTTATACAAGATTTTATAAAAACTGGAAGTCCAGATATAAAAGCGTAAGTAAATCCATAATGTTTTTTTTTGAAGTAAAATTTAGACCAATTCCAATGCCAATTTCTAGATAACTCTACTTCAATAGAATATTTGTCGTCGACAGCTTTTGCGCCTAGATGGCTAATTAATGACTTACTAAAAACGTAAATCTTTTCTTTTCTTTTCTTCATCCTTAAACACAAATCATCATTTTCTAAATACATGAATATATTTTCATCAAAAAAAGTTTCATCAAATTTTAACTTATCTAAAAGCATTGCATAACCATCTACTCTATCTACCTCGAATAAATCATCTTTTTTCTCACTCGTATCTTTGTTAATCTTATAATTTGGGTAATTAACATTATCACTTAGCGGGCTTAAAATTGAAAAATCGAGTCCTTTAGAAATTGTAAAAATTTGTTCTAAAGTGTTTTTTTTTAAAATTGTATCTGGATTAAGTATCATAACGTATCTTGTTGTGCTTTTTTTAATTCCGATATTGTTACCAGCGCCCATTCCTAAATTTGCACCAGAAGTATAACAATCAATATTTTGATATTTGTTCTTTAATCTTTGAATAAATTTATTATTAGAGGAATTTTCTACTATAATTTTCTTAATATTAGGATCGATAGATTTTAAACATTCTTCAACTATTTTTTCACTTTTAATAGTTACTATTACAATTGTAAGATTCTCTTTTGTTATCTGCATCAAAAAAATGCCTTCATTGTGATTGAAAGTATACTTACGCTCATAAATATTATAAATAATTGTAAATGAAAAGGTTTATTGTAACTGGTGGCTACGGTTTTATTGGTAGTAACTTAATAAGAATGCTTCTTAGCAAAAAGCATAAGGTTTTAAATATTGATAATTTATCATATTCAGCGCAAAAATATAATCTTAGAGGAATAAAAAAAGATAATTATATTTTCAAAAAAACCGACATTAATAACAAGAAAGAAATTTTACAAATCTTTCGAACATTTAAACCAGATGGCATATTTAATTTAGCTGCAGATACCCACGTAGATAGATCTATAGATGACTCCTTTAATTTTATAAAAAATAATATTCTTGGTGTTTATAATTTATTAGAAGTTTTAAAAAAACAGAAAAAAAAGATTAGACTTGTTCATATATCTACCGATGAAGTTTATGGTGATGTGTTAGGAAATAAAAGATCTGATGAAAAATATTCATACTCACCTAGCTCGCCTTACTCTGCTTCAAAAGCATCATCTGACCATTTAGTTTATTCATACGTTAGGACACATAAAATTGATGCGGTTATATCTAATTGTTCAAATAATTACGGTCCAAGACAATTCCCTGAAAAACTAATACCTAAAATGATTTATAATATTATAAATAATAAACCTTTGCCTGTTTATGCTAAGGGTAAAAATTCGAGAGAATGGATTTATGTTGATGATCACTGTGAAGCACTTATAAAATTATTTTTTAAAGGAAAGAATGGTGAAAAATATAATATTGGTTCTGGAATTAATTGTACTAATATTTCAATTATTAAAAAAATAATCAAAATTTTTAAAGATAAAAAAATTAAAGTTGGAAAAAATGTAAAGATAAGTTTTGTCAAAGATAGACCTGGTCACGACTTTAGATATGCATTAAATAGCAACAAAATAAAGAGAGAATTATATTGGAAACCGAAAACTAATCTTTCACTTGGAGTCTTAAAAACTGTAGATTGGTATTTGAACAATCAAGATTTTTTTAATAACATCTCAAAAAAACTTTTTATAAAAAGATTAGGTAATTAATGATTAAAAAAGGAATTATTTTAGCAGGTGGTCATGGAACAAGGATGAGCCCACTTACCAAAGCCGTAAACAAACAGTTACTACCTATTTACGACAAACCTTTAATTTATTACCCGCTTTCAGTTTTAATGTTAGCCGGTATTAGAGAAATTCTAATTATAGTTAATAGAGGTCAATTAAATCAATTTAAAAAAATTCTTAATCATGGAGAAAGATTTGGTGTTAAAATTAATTATGTTGAACAAAAAATACCAAAAGGACTGCCAGATGCATTTATTTTAGGTGAAAAATTTATTGGTAAAGAAAATATAACTTTAATATTAGGAGATAATTTTTTTTACGGTCAGAGTTTAACTAAAAAATTAAAAGAATGTGTTAATTTAAAATCTGGATGCAAAATTCTTGTACACCCAGTAAATAAACCAGACCTATATGGTGTTGCTAGTGTAAATAAAAAAAACAAGATTACTTCTCTTAAAGAAAAGCCAAAAAATTCAAAGTCAAATTTAGCAGTGACTGGGCTTTATTTTTTCGATAATAAAGTTATTAACTATAGTAAATCTCTAAAGCCGTCTAAAAGAAATGAACTTGAAATAGTTGATTTATTAAATAAATATAAAAATAAAAAAAAATTAAGTGCAGAATTTTTAGGTAGAGGTGGTGCTTGGCTTGATACCGGTTCTATAGACGATTTTTACAACACATCAGCTTTTGTTTCTTCATTAGAAAATCGCCAAGGCCTAAAAATAGCTTGTTTAGAAGAAATAGCTCTAAAATATAATTGGATTACAAAGAAACAAGTTAAAGAAGCTATTATCTTTTATGGTAAATGTATTTATTCTGACTATTTAAAAAAACTAATTCAATAAAATGGTAAAAAAAATAATTGTTACTGGTAGTAATGGAAGGTTTGCTCAAGAATTAAAAAAAATTAAATGTCGCTACAGATTTATTTTTAGAAATAAAAATCAATTAAACATACTATCAATTAAATCAATCAAGAATAATTTTAAGAAATTTAAACCGGACAGTGTTTTGCATTTAGCAGGCCTATCTAGACCAATGTCAATTCATGATAATGAAATTAATAAAAGCATAGATCTTAATATAATTGGAACATCAAATTTAGTAAAAGTTTGCAATGAGAATAATAAGAAAATTATTTTTTTTTCAACGAGCTACGTTTATCCAGGTAAAAAAGGTAATTACACAGAGTCTGATCCGTTGCTACCATGGAATAACTATGGCTGGTCTAAACTTGGAGCAGAGTCAGCAGTTCAGATGTATAAAAACTCATTAATAATTAGGGCTTGCATGACCGAAAAGCCATTTGTTCATAAATATGCGTTTGATAATGTAAAATCAAATTTTATTTTTCACGAACAATTTGCAAAAATGTTTATTAAAGTTATTAACAAAAAAGGAATAATCAATATTGGTGGTAATTCTCAAACCATTTACCAATTTGCAAAAAAAAATAATAAAAAAGTTAAAAAAATAAAATCTAAAGGTGAATTACCTTTTAAAATGGACATGAGTCTTAAAAAATATAAAAAGTTAATTAAACAATGAAATTAATAAAAACAAAATTTAAAGATTTATTGGTAGTAGAACATAAGAACAACTTTGACAAAAGAGGTAGCTTAAGAGAAATATTCAATAATAAAATTTTAAAAGTAAATAATTTTGTATTTGAATATTGTACCACCTCAAAAGCTAACGCACTTAGAGGTTTTCATTTTCAATATAAATATCAACAAGCAAAATATGTAAATGTTTTAAAAGGAAAAATTTTAGATTGTGTTGTTGATTTACGAAAAAATTCAAAAACTTTTGGAAAAACATTTAAAATTATTTTATCAGATAAAAATTGTTTAAGTCTATATATACCAGAGGGATTTGCTCACGCATATTATAGTTATGAAAAAACTAATATAGTTTACTATAAATTAACAAATTATTATAAACCTAAATTTGAAAGTGGCATAAATCTTATCGATATGAATTTAAGAATTAAGTGGCCAAGAAAAAATTGTCAGATTTCAGAAAAAGATAAAAACCTTCCTTCGTTTAAAGAATTTTGTAATACTTACAAATTCTTATAGTCCGATAAATCTTTAATTATAATCGGAGCTTCTTTGTGATTAGAGTTCTTAATAAACCAATAGGAGAGGAATCTTTCTGCTAAAAAACCATAAATTCTCTGCAATCCATATCCTTTTAGATCGTCAAAACCAAATATCTTTTCACATTTTTCAAGCCAAGGAAAAATTGTTTTATAATATTCATTAAGAAATTCAGTTTTACAGAAAAACATATTATGTGGATTCAAAGAATTTTCATTATTCATGAAATATCTAAAATCATTCTTATCTTTTTCTTCTAAAAGATCTATAGCCAAATCTAAATTTCCTTTTCCGTGAAATAAGTCAAAATGTAATTTAAGGTTTCTCTTTTTTTTATTATAAAATAAATCCGGATTAGTAAAAAAATGAAAAAAATGGTGTTTCAAAATTTTTGATAATTTATAATTTTGCACAGAAAATTTACATCCTAAAAGACTATCAAAATTATTATTTTGATCATTAACTTCATAGATCAAAGCATCTTTAAGATCATCTAAGCTTAAATTTTTTGTACTAATAATTTTTTTAACAAAAAATTTCCTATATTGACAAAAACCTACCCATTCAGTTTTTATTTTACTTAAATAATTTTTCCAAACCCAATAATGAAAAGTATATTCACCATAAAATTGATTTTTATACGATATATTTATTCCTTCTTTATCTGTAAGAAAATTATTTGAAAATTTTTTATTTCCTAAACCTACTGGTATGAAAGATAGTTTTTTTATAGCTTCTTCATGTGCAGGATTTAATGTTAAGCAAAAAATTGAGATATTGTTCATATATAAATAAAAAATTTTGGTAGCGAGAGGCGGATTCGAACCGCCGACCCCAGGCTTATGAGTCCTGTGCTCTAACCAACTGAGCTACCTCGCCTTTTAAAAATTAGAATAACTATTATATTATTAATTTTTTTTTACAATATAAATTAGATATCATTTAAATATTTGTAACCTATTTTAAAATAGTATACTTGGAATTAGTGAAATTAAAAATATTTTGCATGTCAATTAAGCATTACGATGTGCTTGAAAAACTACCCTCTAATATAATCCCTTTTGGACTTGGAAATTATAATTTTCCAGATAATTGGTTAAATGAAAAAAAAGGAGAAAATATCTCTCATTTAAATAAATTCTTTGGTGAGGCCACAGGCATCTTTTGGATATGGAAAAATTATTTAGAAAATTTTAAAGAGGATGATTGGATAGGTTTTTGTCAATATAGACGATTATGGTTAAATGAAGTGTATCAAAAGAGACAAAAAAATAATTTTTCTACTCTATATTCAAATTTAATAAAATCTAATAATTCAATCTTTTCGTCTTCGGAAGCTGTTCTTCTTCAGCCAACAACTTTTTCACATGAAAATCTTTTAAATCAATTCGATAAATTGTATGTTAAGGATGTGCTTACTAAGTGTGCTTCTTTTGTTAAAGATGAAGATAAAATTGATTTTAAAAATTTTTTAAATGGTAATAAATTTAGTATTTGCAACATGTTTATAACTAAACCAAGATTATTTAGACTATACTGTGATGATATGTTCAATTTCATTAATAATTGCTATAGCTATTGTGCTAAAGAAAAGTTATTAAATGATAAAAATTTAAGATTGCCTATATTTATGGTCGAGAGATTCACATCTTTTTGGTTCGAAAAATATTCAAAAGTTAATTATTTATCTTTTGCAAGGTTAGGTAATTTTTTTTTATCCAATAAAATAAGTAAGTTTATTAATCCATTAAAATTACCTCTTACCTTTAAGATGTACCCAACAATTCATAGATATTAATTATGAAAGTCTATTACGGAAAAGCTGTTTATGGCAAAGAAGAAATTGCAGCTACAATGGATGTATTGAAAAATAAATCCATTAGCTTAATTGATGGGCCCTCGGTAAAAGAATTGGAAAAAAAAATTGCTAAAGTTTTTGGTAAAAAATATGGTCTTATGGTAAATTCTGGATCATCAGCTAATCTTTTAGCTCTTTCAAGTTTTAATTTTAAAAAAGGATCTGAAATAATTACTCCAACATTAACTTTTTCAACAACAGTATCTCCTATTTACCAAGTGGGTTGCATACCTCACTTTATAGATGTTGATGAATTTTCATTTTTATCTAATTTAGATCAAATTAAAAAAGCTATAAATAAAAAAACCGTAGCTATAATGCTTCCTAATTTACTTGGAAATATTATTGACTGGAAAAAAGTTAATCAAATCGCAAAAAAAAATAAATTAATAGTCATTGAAGACTCAGCAGATACCATTGGTTATACATTCAATAATAAAAATTTAGGTAAATTCTCAGATGCAACCACTAACAGCTTGTATGCATCACACGTGATAACAGGTGCTGGTTTTGGTGGCATAGCTTGTTTCAATGATAAAAAAAAATATGAAAGAGCCAAATTACTTAGAGGCTGGGGAAGATCGTCAGCAATATTTAATGAGTCAGAAGGTTTGAAATATAGATTCAATGAAAAAATTGATGGTATACCTTACGATGGTAAATATATATTTTCAGAATTAGGATTTAATTTTCTTCCGTCAGAAATTTCTGCTGCATTTGCTTTGGAGCAGCTCAAAAAATTAAAAAAGAACATTCAAACTAGAATTAATAATTTTGAGAGAATCTATAATTTTTTTAAGAATTATCCTCAATATTTTAATTTACCAACACAAATACCAAATGTAAAAACTGGGTGGCTTGCCTATCCAGTTATTATTAAAAAAAGTTCAAAAATTAAAAGGAAAGATATGCAAATTTTTTTAGAAAAAAAAGGTATTCAAACTCGAACAATATTTACAGGAAACATATTAAGACAACCAATAATGAAAAACAAAAAATATAAAAAAGTTAGATATTCCTCTATTAATAGTGATAATATTATGAAGAATGGTATGCTTATAGGTTGTCACCAAGGATTAAAAGATATTGAAATTAGATATATTTTCAAATGTGTAGAATCTTTTTTGAAAAAATTTAAATAATAAAAAAATAGATTATATAGTAAGAATAATTCCAAAAACTGTTACAGCTGAAACAGCAGCTACTCCAAGCGCTAAATTTCTTTTTTTCTCAGCTCTCTTATTTTCTCTAATTCTAAGAAGTAATTCATTTAATTGCACTTTTCCTGAAGCAGTTGTGTCTTTTTCTGAATAATTCTCTCTTTTGAAATTCGCACTCACAAAAACATTCTTGCATAATAAGGGTTGGCATAGAATAGTTTATTTGCGCAATATGGGTTTACTAGCAATTTTTAACCCAAAATGATTTAATTCCGTAAGTATTTGCCTTTTGAGTCATGTAAGCAAACAGGTTCGTGTTTTAACACATATTGCTTACCTTCTACTTCTATGCTTAGTTTCTGCAAGTCTGTGTCTGATTTAACATAAGCTAGAAGCATATTTTTTTTATAATAAAATGAATAGTTTGAACTTGTTGAATAACCAATAATTTCATTTTTATAAAAAAGTGGTTCATCATGTAATAAAAGTGGTTTTCCCGGTTTCTTAAAATTTTTTAAAGAAAATAATTCTAATTTTTTTTCTGGTGATCTGGAAATAATTTTTTCTATTGATTGTCTTCCAATAAAATTATCAGTTTTTTTTAAACTTACTGCAAATCTTAAACCAGCTTCTATTGGATTAGTTTCAGAAGTTATATCGTGCCCCCAATGTAAAAATTTTTTTTCTAATCGTAATATATCTAAAGCATGCATGCCTGAATAAGTAAGTTTAAATTTTTTTCCTAATTTGCTAATTCTATTAAAAATTTTATTAGAATTTTTTATGGGAATATAAATCTCCCAACCGAGCTCACCAACAAATGAAATTCTTTGAAACCATATTTTTGAATTAAAAATCTTAAGATATTTGCCACGAGCAAAAGGAAATAGTTCTTTGGAAAAATAATTACCAAATAAATTTGTCAAAAATTTTCTGCTATTAGGACCAAATATACCGATGCATGAAAATTTTTCTGTAATATCTTTAAAAATAATTTTTTTATTTATATTTTTTAAGATATGAGATTTATTATGGTTACGTGCAAATGCTGGGCAAATTATTCTAAAATAATTTTTTTTCAGGCAGCTAATAGTTACATCTGCTTCAATGCCGCCAGATTGATTCAACATTTGAGTATATGTAGTTCTTCCTTCAATATTTTTTACATTGTTTGCACACAAATATTGTAACTGACAATGAGCATTTTTTCCGCTTAAATCAAATTTAGCAAAAGGTGTTAAATCAAAAAAACTCAGGTTGTTTCTAGTATTTAAACATTCTTTTTCAGCTGATTTAAACCAGTTCTGATGACCATAACTGTATTTATAAATTGGTTTTTTACTTTTTGAAAACCACATTGGCCTTTCATAGCCGGCCATTTGACCAAAACAAGCTCCTAGTTTTTTTAATTTTTTATGATAAGGCAAAAGTTTTATATCTCTTGAAGTTTCTAATTGTTTATAAGGCCAGTGTATTTTGAATAAATTTCCTAATGTTTCTGTAGCTCTTTCTTGAATAAATTTAATTGAAGAATTAAATTTTTCAAATCTTTTTATATCTAAACTAAATAAGTCCTGATTATTATGACCTCGCACCATCAAATCAGCAATTGTTTTTCCCGCGCCTCCACCTGAGCCAATACCAATACTGTTGAATCCACAACAAACATAAAAGTTTTTAATTTCTGCGGTCTCTCCCAAGAGAAAATTACTGTCAGGTGTAAATGACTCTGGCCCAGAAAAATATTTTTCAATTTTTAAATTTTTAATGTTAGGAATTCTTTTAGCTGCTAAGTTATGTAGCATTCTCACGTATCTTTTATCTACTTTAAACTCACCAAATGAAAAATTATTAGGAACAATGCCCTTATTTTTAAAAGCATTTTTAGCATTAGGTTCAAAAATACCTATCATTATTTTTTTGTGATATTCCCTAATATACAAATATGTATCTGGATCTCTGAATGTAGGTAAAACTCTTGGAAGATCTTTATAATTTTCCGTTATCATATAAAAATGTTCATTTGGGTATAGAGGTATACTTACACCTGCGGCTTCACCGATTTGTCTTGACCACATTCCAGTACATAAAACTATATATTCACAATTTATTATTCCTTGATTTGTTTTAACTCCTCTAATTTTATTTTCTCTTTTTAAAATTTTTTGTAATTTGCATTTTTCAAATATTTTTACTCCTTCTTTCTGTGCTGCAGTAGCAATAACCTTGGTTAATATTTCAGGATCTGCTTGGCCATCTTCTGGAATATATAAACCTCCAAATACATCTTTATTTTTTGCTATTGGATATAATTCTTTAAATCTTTTTTTGTTAATTAATTCTATTTCTAGATCAAATAATTTAGAAGTAGTAAGCTGTCTTAAATATTCTTGATATCTTGTTTTTGTAGTAGCTATATTAATTGTGCCGGTATGGCGAAAACTTGTGTCCAATCCTGTAATATCTTTTAAATCTTTATAAAACTTAACAGAACTTTTTCTAATTTTAGTTATTTGCGGAGTTGTGCCTAGCTGTGTAACCATACCAGCTGCATGCCAAGTTGTGCCAGATGTTAAAACATCTCTTTCAATTAAAACTGTATCCCAGCCATTTTTTGCCAAATGATATGCTGTTGAGCAACCAGCTATACCTCCTCCTATAACTACCACTTTTGCTTCTTGTGGAAAGGAGCTCATTTTTAATTTGATAATAATTCTAATGCTGAAGAATATTTTAAATTAAAAGCATCAGAAACACCTTTGTATGTAATATGTCCTCTATAAACATTTAAACCTGCCAAATAGTTTTTATTCTCTTTAAGTGTTTTTTTATAACCTTGATCAGCTAATTTTAGCAATAAAGGTAGTGTTGCTTTGTTTAATGCCATTGTAGAAGTTCTTGGAACACCGCCCGGCATATTTGCTACACAGTAATGTACGACTTCATCAACTAGATAAGTTGGATTCGCATGTGTTGTTGGTTTGCTTGTTTCTACACAACCACCTTGATCTATAGCCACATCTACTATTACAGAACCTCTCTTCATTAACTTAATCATTTCTTTTGTAACTAACTTTGGAGCTTCTGCTCCTGGAATTAAAACACCGCCAATAAGTAAATCACATTCAGAGACTAATTTATTTAAATCTACTTCATCACTTTGTGTTGGAATAATTTTATCACCAAATTGCTTATGCAACTCTTCTAATCTTTTTTTTGATTTATCAACTACGTAGACATTGCCTCTCATGCCAGTTGCTATAATTGCTGCATTTTCTCCAACCACTCCACCACCAAGTATTACTACGTTTGCTGACTCTACACCTGGTGCTCCGCCTATTAATAAACCTCTTCCTTTTTGATTTTTTTCTAAAGCATGAGCTCCAGCTTGAATAGACATTCTACCTGCTACAGCGCTCATTGGCGCTAGTAATGGCAATCGACCGTTATCATCAGTTACTGTTTCATACGCTATGCAAATTGATTTTGTCTCCATCAATCCTAAAGTTAATTCTTTTGCAGCAGCTAAATGTAAATAAGTGTAAATAATCTGACCTTCTCTAATCATTTTAACCTCATTCATTTGAGGCTCTTTTACTTTAACTATTAATGCTGCTTTTTTAAAAATTTCTTCAGCAGTTTTTATTATTTTTGCGCCAACTTTTAAATAATCTTGGTTAGTAAATCCAGCTTCAAAACCACCATTGTCTTCAACTAAAACTTCATGTTGCTTATCTGTTAAAGCTTTAACGCTTTCTGGTGTTAAGCCAATTCTATGCTCTTGGAGTTTAATCTCTTTTGGAACTCCAATAATCATTTATGACTTTGCGTAATTAGAAATACCTGTTCTTAATTTTTCTATAATTTCATCTATAT
>MDTC01010852.1_pt1 | contig 13064 bp, 15 predicted proteins | sample 811181 | NCBI WGS metagenome assembly MDTC01 (sample SAMN05326644, study PRJNA326480) | marine metagenome | isolation source: seawater | place: Pacific Ocean: North | collected 2011 | reverse complement strand
TTATTAATTAACTCACTGACTGAGTAAGAAATTTTTTTTTTATTTACAAAATATTCATGGTTATCATTGTCAAAAGAAATCTCAAAATCTTTAGGATGATGATTTTTATTAAAATGGTCAGGTTTTATAATCAAAATAAATTAAAATAAAATCTAAATTTAACTTTTTATGAATAAAATATATAAAATAATTTGAGTGAAAATTATTGTGTAAATTAGCATACGTGAAAAAATTGTTATTTCTTTTTTTAATATTTATATCCTGTGATTCTTCAAATGATTGTGGTGATATAGTTGATAAATATTCTACTTTAACTGGAAAATATTACTTCACTTTAGTAAACAGGGCTGGAGCTACAACACAATCTGGAAGTGGAGGTGGTGGTGAAGCTGAGGTTTCAAAGGATGTTTACGATTCTTTTAGTATTGGAGATGAATACTGTTTAGATTAAATTATGAAGAAAATATTATTGTTATTTTTGAGTACCTCCTTATATGTAAGTTCACAGGAAATACAAAAAGTAGATGTAGTTAAAAATGATAATCAAATCATTGAACTTTTCAATGCATTAGGGACTAATGAATTAAAATTAGATTTAATTGATATACTGTCTGTTCCAGCATTTGATATAACTTATGAAAAAATTAAAGACCCCTATTCTTCATTTGGTATAAGTCTTTATTTAAATGCAGGGAATAACAATTCCTCATCTGGAAATTGGACTGATAAATTATCTTTAACACCTTTTTATCGTTTTTATTTTTTTAATAAAAGAGATTATGGTGGTGCAGGATTTTTCGCTGAAATATTTACTAAATTCTCATTTGGCAAACATGATGTTGAGTATTACAATTTTAATCCTGATCCTAATATTGGTGGAATTAATAATTGGGAAACAATTGAAGAGAACTTTTTTGACATTGCCCCTGGTGCTTCGATTGGACAAAAGTGGGTGAACAAAATGGGGTGGACATTCGAAATTAGTGTCGGTGTGGGTAGATTTCTTTTAAATAAAGATGATAATGATTCATCAAACGGACAATCAGTTACTTCAATGAGACCTGGAGCTGTTTTAAGAGGTGGGTTTGCAATTGGAAAAAGATTTTAATTAATACAATAAAAACTTTTTACTTTTATTTTTCCATCCAGCTTGAGATTTATAATTAACAAAATAGATTTTTAAATCACTTTGAGAGCTATAATCAACAAAGTATATTTTCTTATCAGCTTGTGATGAATAGTCTACAAAATACCATAAACCCTCATTGTCTTTTGCTTGAGACTTATACTCAACTTTAAATACATTTAAGTCTGCCTGAGATTCATAATTTACTTTAAAAACTTTAATCTCAGACTGTGAACTATATTTTGTAGAATATATTTTTTGGGAGTTTAATGTGTTTGAAAAGATTATAATAAAAATTAAAATTATTTTTTTCATACTATTATTAATTAAATTCAAAGTTGGTGCCATGATAAATTTTATTAAATTAGAATTACATAAATTAAAAATTTTAATACATGAAAAGAAAAGTAATTGCAAATTGGAAAGGCGATGGTGCTAGTGGTAGAGGAGTTTTAACGGCTCAAAGTGGTGCTTTCAAAAATATGCCCTATACTTTTAAGACAAGGTTTGAAAATGATAATGGAGAGCTAGGAACAAATCCAGAAGAATTAATTGCTGGAGCCCTTGCTGGTTGTTTCAATATGAAATTAAGTTTTGTTTTAAATGAGTCTAATTTTAATCCTGATGAACTAAATACAGAAGCTTTATTAACTTTTGAGGATGGGAAAATACTTTCAGTTGATCTAAATTTAGATGCAAAAGTAACAGGCATAAGTAAAGAAAAATTTAATGAATTAGCGAAAGAGGCAAAAGATAACTGCCCAATATCAGGAGCTTTAAATTGTCAAATTAATTTAAATGCAACTTTAGTCTAAAGTTTTAATTTCATCCCCTCTTCTGCAACATTGTATCCCTTGCTTGCTACAAACTTGTACTCATCACTATTTTTATCAAGTAATGGATTTGTATGATTTAGATGAATAAAAAATATTTTATTTTTCTCATTTGTATTTAGAGTATCAAATAATTCCATACTTTCAATTACAAATGGGTGGGGTATTTCTGAAATGTCCCTGTAATTTATTTCCTTAGAATCATAAAAAGTAGCATCAATTAATGCATAATCTACTTTCTTAATTTCATCAACGATTGAATTTTCCCATAGATACCATTTATCAATATCTGGGATAAAAAGAACTGTTTTATTAGGACCATAAATTTTATACCCAACCGTTTCAGAAAATTCAGCCCTGTGAGGGACTTCGATTGGTTGAATAATAATATTTGTATCGATTGAAAACTTTGAATTATTATTTATTTCTTTAATTGAAATATTTTTTAATGATACTAATTGACTCCACGGTCCATTATTTTCTAAAAATTTTTTCATCCTAGGCATTGCATAAACATTAATCAATTTGGAGTTTAAAGCTTCTCTTCCAAAATACATTAAGCCTGTGTAGTGTCCAATATGAGCATGCGTTAAAAAAATACCCTTTAAATCTTTTTTAATCCTGTCACCCATAAAATTCAATTGTTCATTAATATCAGGTGAAGCATCAAATAAGTATGATTCATTATTTTTATTATTTATTAACATAATTGATGTTACATATCTTTTTTGTTCATTATTTTCACAACACAACTTATTAGACCCTAAATGGGGTAATCCACCATCCTGAACAACTCCAAGGACTTTTAAGCTATAAAAGGATTTGGATTGATTAAATGCAATTAATGGGAGAAAAAAAATAATTATTAAAGTTAATCTAGATTTCAAATCAATCGAAAATTGCTTTAAGTTCAGATGCATCACTTGGATCCATTTTTCCTGCTAAAACTAAACTTAACTGTCTTCTTCTTAAAGCAGCCTCATATCTCTTAATTTCAATATCGGTTTGGGGAATTAGTTCTGGAACTTTAAGTGGTTTTCCATCGCTGTTTACGGCAACAAATGTATAAATTGCTTCATTAACTTTAAACTTTTCAGGATGAGTTTTATTTTGCTTCCAAACATCAATAAATACCTCCATAGATGAAGTAAAAGCTCTTGAGACTTTTGCTTCCATCGTAAGAATACTTCCGTTAGGAACAGGTTCACCAAAAGAAACATTATTAATTGAAGCAGTAACCACAACATTCCCAGAATGTTTGATTGCGGCAATACTTGCAACTTTATCCATTCTAGCTAATAATTCACCACCAAATAAATTATTTAAGCTATTTGTATCAGCTGGTAAAACAAAATCTGTTTGAATAGTTTTTGAATCTTCAGGGAATTTAGCTTTCATAATTCTATTCTATATCAAAAATCCAAGCATCTTTATTGTCAGAATTTTGAAATTTTCTTAATGCAATTATGGCATCCTTTCGGCTAGAAAAATTATCAAACGAAACAGGTGTTAATCCTTTTTCATTTATTGGAAGTTTTGAAGGGTTATAACCTTTCTTAGTTAGAGTTTTTATTAGATTATCCGCATTAGACTCTAATCTAAATGCACCCGCAATAATATGATATTTATTATATGTCTTTTTAGTTATACTAAACTCCACTGCGGGCAGAACACCAAAGTCAAAAATTGCTTTATCTAGCTTGTCAATTGACTTAGACCTAACTTCTTTTTGAAAAGATATTTCATTATTGAAAACAGCTTCATCATACTTGTTTTCAATAAAGAAAGTACCAGCAATAATTGCAAAAAAAACTGCTGCCAATCTTAATGGTTCAAGAATTTTCGAAGATGAATTGCTTTTACTTAATTCATTATATTTTAAGAGTGATGAATTATTATATGTGTTTATTTTGTTCTCAATTTTATTAACGTAAATAGGTGAAAGGCCAAAAGATTCCAAATAATGGTTAGAATCTAAATCAGGTTTAAATACTAGGTTTTCATCTTTACTAAAAATTAATTCTCCTAGGTCCTTTATAACTAAAGGTTCTTTTCTAATAATTCTATTCCATTTAATAACTTCGGTATGGATTTTTTTTAAAGCTTCGTCGTATGAAATTTTACTTTTTGTAGAAATAAAATTTGCTAGAAGTCCATCATTATTTTTAATTTTGGAGTTAAATGTAATACGTCTAGATGGAGGGTAAAACTTTGATTCTTCTTTGATGTATATCGATGGGAATTTATTAGCAATAAAACTTCCAAAACCCGGAATTGTTACACAATCATTTGTATAAATAAGCTCTTTAATTAGCTGTTTTAATTGCATAAATTAAATTTAAGCTTTTTGATTAAAATAAAATAATTAATATCCAAGTTTTGTTTTAACCCTTCTTAATACATCACTAGCAGTTATTAAAGCTTTACTAGCACCCTCACAAAGTACATCGTCAATTTCTTTTTTATTTGACATAAGAGAAGAATACTTTTGTCTTTGAATTTTAAATTTGTTTAAAATCAGTTCATAAAGTTCTGATTTTGCATGCCCATAGCCGTACCCACCTTGTTTGTACTTATTTTCAACTATTTCAGTGTGATCTCTTTCGGCTATAAGTTTAAAAATTTTATGGACATTACAATTTTTGTAATCTTTTGGAGATTCTAAGGGCGTACTGTCTGTTTGAATTGACATTATTTGTTTTTTAAGTTGCTTTTCAGGAAGAAAAATATTAATAATATTACCTTTAGATTTACTCATCTTATCTCCATTTGTCCCTGTAATATACTTTGTAGATTCGTTAATAATTGCTTCGGGTAAAATAAATGTTTCACCGTGTTTATTATTAAATTTTGTTGCAACATCTCTTGTGATTTCTAAATGCTGAAGCTGATCTTTGCCAACAGGCACATAATTTGAATCATACAATAAGATATCTGCAGCCATTAACATAGGGTAAGTGAATAACCCAACATTTACATCCTTTAAATTATCAGACTTGTCTTTAAATGAATGAGCTAAAGTTAATCTCTTGTAAGGGAAATAAGTTGAAATAATCCAAGCTAGTTCGGTTGTCAATGGTACATCAGATTGTTTATAAAAAACCGTTTTTTTAGTATCTAAACCAAATGCGAGCCATGCAGCAGCTGTTGAATATGTATTTTCTTTAAGTTCAGTAGAATTTTTAATTTGTGTTAAAGAATGAAGGTCTGCAATAAAAAGGTATGACTCATTGTCTTTTGATTTCTCAATTGCTGGTACAATTGCTCCTAAAATATTACCCAAATGAGGAGTCCCTGTGCTTTGTATTCCAGTTAAAATTCGTGACATTGTTAACAAAAGTAATAGTTTTAAAAAGATTAATTACAAATACTTACTTTTGAGATGTGTTTAAACTAATCAAAATTCTTTTAATTGCCGTTTGGAATGCCTGGTTCTATGTTCTTGCTTTTACTGGAATAATTATAAGTCTTCCTTTGTTATTTATTTTTTCTTTAAAAGAAGATTATTACCCCTACTTCTATTGGGTTGCTAGAAATATTTGGTCTAATATTATTATGTATGGAATGGGATTTTACCCTAAAATAAAATATAAACAAAGTATTAAAAAAGGTAAAAGTTATATGTTTGTTTCTAATCATAAGAGTATGATAGATATCATGCTCATGCTTTCTCTTAGTAAATATCCAATTGTTTTTGTAGGGAAAAAAGAATTAGAAAAAATTCCGGTTTTTGGATACTTTTACAGAAGAGTTTGTATTCTAGTTGATAGATCTAGCCCTGAAAGTAGAAAAGGTGTTTATGAAAAGGCAATTAAAAGATTAGATAAAGGAATTTCTGTATGTATCTTTCCAGAAGGTGGTGTGCCCGATCCAACTGTAATTCTAGATAAATTTAAAAATGGAGCATTTAGTCTAGCAATTCAATTTCAAATCCCAATAATTCCTATAACTTTCCTAGACTGTGAAAGAAAGTTTCCATATTTTTTTGCTTATAAACATTTCCATGGATGTCCTGGAAGACTAAGAGCCAATGTCCATGAATTTATTGAAACAAAAGGCCTAAATCAAGAAAACAGAGAATCTATAAAAAAAAGAGTTTATGATATTTTATTTAAAGATTTGGAGTCTAACTCTTTTCAGAATTAAGTACTTCTGAAATTTTCTTTTCGAGCTCATCACAAAGTTCTGGATTGTCTTTTAGTAAGTGCTTAACTGAATCTCTACCTTGTCCAAGTTTAGTTTCACCATAACTGAACCATGAGCCACTCTTATCAATTATTCCTGCATTTGTGCCAATATCTAATATTTCTCCAGTTTTTGAAATTCCTTCTCCATACATGATATCAAATTCACATACTCTAAATGGAGGTGCAACTTTATTTTTAACCACTTTAACTCTAGTTTTATTTCCTAAAGCATTTCCTGATGAATCTTTAAGCTGAGTAGATCTTCTTATATCTAATCTCACAGAAGCGTAAAATTTAAGAGCATTTCCACCTGTTGTAGTTTCAGGATTTCCAAACATTACACCAATTTTTTCTCTTAACTGATTTATAAAAAACACTGTACAATTCGTTTTACTTATTGTTGAAGTTAATTTTCTTAAAGCTTGTGACATTAGTCTTGCATGTAATCCCATTTTTGAGTCTCCCATTTCACCCTCAATTTCACTTTTAGGAGTAAGTGCAGCAACCGAATCTATAACAATTACATCAATTGCTCCAGATCTAATCAAGTTATCTGTGATTTCTAAAGCCTGTTCACCATGATCGGGTTGAGAAATAATTAATTCATCAATATCGACTCCCAAGTTTTGAGCATAAAAACGATCAAATGCATGCTCAGCATCAATAAAAGCAGCTATTCCTCCTATTTTCTGACACTCAGCAATTGCATGAAGGGTTAAGGTTGTTTTTCCAGAAGATTCAGGTCCATAAATTTCGACTACTCTTCCTCTTGGATAGCCACCAATACCAAGTGAATAATCCAAACCAATCGATCCAGTAGGAATAAACTCAATATTTTCATGAACCGAGTCTCCCATCTTCATAACTGTGCCTTTCCCGTAAGTTTTATCTAATCTATCTAATGTAAGTTGAAGAGCTTTTAATTTAGAATCTTTTTCTGAACTCATATAAGGAATTTTAAAAATTTGATATCAATAAAAGTACAATTTTATTTAGAAAAAGTGATAATATAAATAACTTACATTTGTATATAATTTAGGTAAATTAATTTTAAATGCAGTTGTATAACAAGCTTAGTAAAAAAGAAAGGCTTGATCTAATAAATAAGGCTGGTGAAAAAAGGCTTACACTTTCATTTTATAAATATTATATAATTAAAAACACCTCTATTTTTAGAAATTATCTGTTCATACTGTTGGATAAGCTTGATGTTCTTGGACGAATTTATATTGCTAATGAAGGGATTAATGCTCAAGTTTCAGTCCCTTCCAATAAATTGATTGAACTTAAGGAGTCCATCGATAATATTTCATTTTTAAATGGTATTAGACTAAACATTGGAATTGAACACAATAATGAAGCTTTTTTAAAATTAAAAATAAAGATTAAAGAAAAAATAGTTGCTGATGGTTTAAGTTTAAAAGATTACAACTTAGATATTAATGGCAAACACGTCAATGCATTTGAATTTAATGAATTACTTGAAAATGGTGATACTATCACAATTGATATGAGAAATCATTATGAAAGTGAAATTGGTCATTTTAGAGGTGCTAAACTCCCAGATGTAGATACATTTAGAGAATCACTCCCCCTGATCAAAAAAAAATATAAAAAATATAAGAAAAATAAAAAAATTTTGATGTACTGTACAGGTGGAATAAGATGTGAAAAAGCCAGTGCGTATTTATTAAGCAATGGATATAAAAATATTTTTCAATTGAATGGTGGAATTATTGAATATGCAAGACAGGTAAAAGAAAGTAAAATTGAAAATAAATTTATTGGCAAAAACTTTGTCTTTGACAACAGAAGAGGAGAGAGAATATCAAATGATATTATTTCAAATTGTCATCAATGTGGAAAAAAATGTGATGAACATGTAAATTGTAATAATGAAGCATGTAATATGCTATTTATTCAATGTAATGAATGTAAAAAAAAGAATAATGGATGTTGTAGTCAAAAATGTAATAAAATTTTTTCTCTGCCCGATGAAAAACAAAAAGAATTAAGGAGGGGGAAAAAAAGTAGTAGGAAAGTTTATAAAAAAGGAAGGTTTAGTAAAAGTGTTATTGATAAAGTTTAGAAGGGTATTTCATATTAAGAGAAAATGAAAAAAAATTTTTACAAATTATTTTTATTAATATTAATTATAAGTTGTTCTTCAGAGAATATATTTCTTTCATTTGAAGATACACCTAATGGATGGGAATATAAAAACCCTATAAAATTTAATTTTGATGTGCCAAATGAAGCTATAAATATTTCTCTAATACTAAGGCTAGATAAATCATATCCTTTTTCAAATATGTTTATTGTCTACAATATCGTAAGTGGTGAAAACATAATAACTGACACTATTGAATTGGACTTAATGAAACAAAAAAAAGATATTTTTAACAATAATAGCCTTTCATTATACAATCATAACTTTTTGATTGCTGAAAATATTAGCCTAAAAGCAAGTAATGTTAGTATTGAACTGAGCCATGCCACACGCTATTTAGATAATATTAAAGCCGAAGAAAAGTTAACCGGAATTTTAAGTGTAGGTTTGTTAGTAGAAAGGTTTCCAGATGAAAAATTATAAATTTCAAATATTCGTTTTTTGGTTTATTTTTTCATTAGGAATACTAACAATGTATGGTGTTTTTTATTTGGCTTCACAAGGAAAATTTGGTGAAATGCCTGATTTTAGACAATTAGAAAACCCTAAGACTAATTTCGCATCTGAAATAATCTCATCCGACAATCAGATTTTAGGTAAATATTATTTTAATGATAATAGAACACCTGTTAATTATGATGAAATTAATAAAGAAACGGTTGATGCTCTAATTGCAACAGAAGATGAGAGGTTTTATAGTCATCCAGGTATTGATTTAAAAGCTACTTTAAGGGCTATTGTTTTTTTAAATACAAGGGGGGGTGCTAGCACAATTTCACAACAACTCGCAAGACAACTTTTTGTAGGTGTACGCTCTAGAAATATTATTCAAGCTGTTGGTCAAAAAATCAAAGAATGGGTAATTGCAATTGAATTAGAAAAACAATATACAAAGGAGGAAATAATTACCATGTATTTAAATATCTATGATTTTGGATACTATGGAGATGGTATTAAATCAGCTTCAAATATTTATTTTTCTAAAGATCCAATAGATTTAAAAATTGAGGAATCTGCCATGCTAATTGGTATGTTACAAAACTCATCATTATATGACCCCATTAGAAGACCTGAAATAACTAAAAAAAGAAGAAATTTAGTTATAATGCAAATGACAAGTAATGATTATTTAAGTGAAAAAGAAAAAGACTCACTTCAAAAACTCCCTTTGGAATTAAATTATACACCTCAATCTCACAGACAAGGCTTAGCAACATATTTTAGATCTTATTTGAGGGGTTTTATGAAAGATTGGTCTAACAATAATTTTAAAAAAGATGGATCAAAATATAATCTTTATGTTGATGGTTTAAAAATTTATACCACAATTAATTCTAAAATGCAGCAATATGCCGAGGAATCAGTTATTGAACATATGGGAAATTTACAAAAGGAGTTTTTTATTCAAAATGATACTGTAAGTTCTGCTCCTTTTAGTGACATAGAAGAAGAAGAAGAAGATGCGATAATTAAGAGAGCTATTAGAAGGTCTGAAAGGTGGAGAAAATCAAAATTGGGAGGAAAAACAAATGATGAAATAGAAGAATCCTTTAATATTCCAACTAAAATGACTGTTTTTTCATGGGAGGGGGATATTGATACCTTGATGACACCCACCGATTCAATTCGTTATTACAAACACTTCTTAAGAGCGGGTATGATGTCTATGAATCCAAAGAATGGACATGTTATGGCTTGGGTCGGTGGAATTAATTATAGAAATTTTCAATATGATCACGTAATGCAAAGTAAGAGGCAAATTGGCTCAACATTTAAGCCTTTTCTATATGCTACAGCTATTGATCAGTTAAAGCTTTCTCCATGTGATATGCTTCCAGACCTGATCCATTGCATTGAACCATATAAATATGGAAATCCTGAACCTTGGTGCCCAACTAACTCCAGTGATAAATATGGAGGATTGAGAACATTAAGTAATGCTTTAGCTAATTCAAAAAATACAATTAGTGCTCAATTGATTGATAGAGTGGGGCCTAAACCTGTTGCTGATCTTGCAAGAAATTTGGGGGTCAGTTCAAGGATTCCTAATGTTCCAGCAATAGCACTAGGAACACCTGATTTAAGTGTTTACGAAATGGTTGGTGCTTATGGTGCTTTTGCTAACAAGGGGATATATGTTAAGCCAACTATGGTTACTAAAATTGAAGATAAAAATGGTACAATTATTTTCCAATCTAAACCCAAGACTAAAGATGTTTTAAGTGAAGAATCCTCTTACGTTACACTAAAACTTTTAGAAGGTGTAACAAAGTTTGGATCAGGAGCTAGGCTCCGCCACGATATTCCTGAAGATGAAAGAAACTATATATATAAAAATGTAGTAACAGGCTATCCATATAAATTTCAAAATGCAATTGCAGGCAAAACAGGCACTACTCAAAATCAAAGCGATGGATGGTTTATTGGTATGGTTCCAAACCTAGTCACAGGTGTATGGGTTGGAGGTGAAGACAGGTCAGTCCACTTTAAAGAAATTGCATATGGTCAAGGTGCAACAATGTCCTTACCTATATGGGGATTATTCATGAATAAATGCTATGAAGATGAGGAATTACAAGTTTCAAAAGAAGATTTTGATGAACCAGAAATTCTGTCAATTGAATTAGATTGTTCTAAAGTTTTACCTGTGGAATCTGAAAGTGACGCGAATGATATCGATGATCTTTTAGGTTTAGGAAAATGAAAAGACTATTATCTTTAGATTTTTTTCGCGGATTAACAATTGCTGCAATGATAATAGTTAATGATCCTGGAAGCTGGTCACATATTTATCCTCCTCTCAGACATGCAGAATGGAATGGTGCAACCCCTACCGATTTAGTTTTTCCCTTTTTTTTATTTATTGTGGGTGTTTCAATTTCACTCTCACTGTCAAAAAAGGAAAAGTCTTCTAATTTATATCTGAAAATTGTTAAAAGATCTGTTATAATATTTTTGTTGGGTATTTTTTTAGCCCTTTTTCCAAAATTTGATTTTGAAAATCTAAGAGTTGTAGGTGTATTGCAGAGAATTGCAATTGTATATTTAATTTGTGGTTTGATTTACCTTAATAGCAGCCTTAGAAATCAATTAAAAATTGGAATTGGTCTCTTAATTTTTTACTGGATTACCATGATGTTCATTCCGTTTAATGGAAATATTGCAGGAACACTTGACCCTGGGAATAACTTTGCTGCATGGATTGATAACTTTATTGTTCCTGGAAGACTATATCAAAAAACATGGGATCCCGAAGGTTTTTACAGTACTCTGCCTTCATTAGCAACTGGAATTAGCGGTATATTGTGTGGAAATATAATTTTAAATAAAGTCAAATCATTAAAAGACAAAATAATTAGTTTATTTTTTTGGGGTTCGATTACACTAATTTTAGGCTATTTTTGGAATTACATATTTCCTATTAATAAACATATATGGACTAGTTCCTATGTTCTTTACAGCTCTGGGTTAGCAATGATAGTTCTAGCAATTTCCATGTGGATAATTGATGAAAAAAAATATACCAATAATATAAAATTTGGATTGGTCTTCGGTTCTAATGCAATAACTGCATATGTTCTGCATGGGATTGTTTGGAGGCTTTTTCAATTTCCAGTAATTAATGGAATTGGTTTTCAAAAATTTTGGATGGATACTGGAATTGGACTAGGCCTATCTCCAAAATTTGTGTCTTTAGATTGGGCAATATTCTACACGCTTATTATTTATTTTTTAATCTATCAACTATATAAAAGAAAAATTTTTATTAAGGTCTAAGGTTTATTAAATTTGAAAAAAATTATTATGAAAAAATTATTATACACAATTGCAGGATTATTTATAATGACTGCATGCCAAACTGCACCCAGTGAGTGTGAAAAAGAAAGCAATGGATTCGGCCCATTTGAAGGACAATCTATTTTTATTGGTTCACAAGAAAGTGTTGAAGTATTTAATGCTATTGACTCAGCATGGGCTGTGAGAGATTATGAAACTTTAAAATCTTTAATTAATGACGGAGGAAACTTTACTTTTGAAAATGGTACTAAAGTTTCAACAGGTCAAGAATTTGTAGACTTCATTGAAAAAGAATATCAGGAAATCATAGCTGACGGTGGTGAATGGGGATGGGATACAGTTTATGCCTTTGCTGCATATCCAGCTGGATCCGATGATCCTGAAGCTGGGAACCAAGTAGGTGAATGGGTAAATGCTCAATTTAATTCTCCAAATGGTGTTTACATTGAATGGTACCATATTGCTGATGGCAAACTACAAAACTGGTATCAAACAAAAGCAGCCTTGCCGCAAGAATAATATTATTTATCAAAGACTCAAAGCTCATAGAAATATGAGCTTTTTTTTTAAAATGAATTTTAAATCTATATTAAAAGAAGGTAATATTTATCCTCTTTTTGGTGACTTGCTAAAAGGACAGCCACATGTTTTTGATTTTTCATCAAAAAATCCTAAAACTCTTGATTATAATCTCAATAATTTTCAAGAATTTAACGACGATATTTTTAATGAATTAAAACATTCAGGAAAAAAATGGGGGATTGGAAAATATCTAGAGGAAAGAGAAAATATCCTAAGAGGATCCATTAATATAATTAATGAAAAAAGAATTTATCATCTTGGATTAGACATCATCGTTCCCTACAACTCAGTAGTATTTTGTCCTTTTGATGGTTACGTTCACAAACTTGGCAAGGAAACTCAAAAAGGAAATTATGGTGGTTATTTAG
>MDTC01077757.1_pt1 | contig 13065 bp, 7 predicted proteins | sample 811181 | NCBI WGS metagenome assembly MDTC01 (sample SAMN05326644, study PRJNA326480) | marine metagenome | isolation source: seawater | place: Pacific Ocean: North | collected 2011 | reverse complement strand
GCCTGCTTGGTATTGGAGACCCATCGGCATGGCAGGCTAACGGCCGGTACTATCAATTAGGCGATGTCTTGGGTGTTGAAAAAGAAATTGCCTTGACCATGGGACGCGTTGCATCGCCCATCAAAATCGACCGTGAACATGAATTAAGTCAATATGTAACCAATGAAGTTACCTTTGACGGATTAAGCTATGTTTACGCACACAATCAAGACACGCGTGTTTTGGCATCAAACGGTCAGCATGTCGCGCTCGCTGCCAGTGAATATGGCAATGGGCGAAGTATCTATGCCAGTTGCATGTCATTTAATATGGAAACATCGCGATTACTCGAACATATTTTGATCTGGCTCATGAGTCAGGAAGAAACCAAGACGCCCTACCTGTCAAACAATCCCCATATCGACGTGGCATACTATCCCCATACCCAACAACTCGCCCTGGTGAATGCCAGCCCCTTATCTCAAACGACGACATTCCAGGATCACAATAACCATCACCATGAAATCAATCTGAAAGGATATGAATGGCGATGGGAAAGCATGGACACGTCCATATGAACAACGCAAGATATGTGTTGAATTGTTATCTAGAGCGTTTCCAGCAATTCATTTTCACGTTTTGTCAGGCAAGGGATTTGTGATTAGGGATGAGGGTAAAGACAAAATACAAGACGATATCTGAATAACAGCCCTAATCCCAAATCCCTAATCAGCAATCACCAATCCCTTTGATGAGGCAATTGAACCTGTATGACTGGAAACGCTCTATTCTTGATGACCCACCGAGCAACTGCTTGTTGGATTTAACATATTTGATCAATCCATCAATGGGTTGATGATTTTATCTGCGACCAAAGGACAACAGGCTCAGGGCGTATTCACAGCATCCTGTGTGTAGGGCTGCTTTTGTTCATAGTGTTTGAGTCGCTGCTCAAAGGCTGGTATTAAATCTTCACGCTTGAGTGTCCGCAGCCGCACGATGGCCTGATGCATGGCATCGGTTGCCCGATCAAATTCACCCACACGCGCCCAGGCAGCTGCGAGTGTGTCCCATGTCGTGGGACTGGCTCCACCGATCTTCTCATAAAACTGTCGGGCGTAGGCGACGGCTTTTTGCCCATCGACGACAGACGGATCGGGACAGGTCGCATACAGCCATGCAAGACGTTGAAGGGTTCCCGGGTCCTGCGGGTTAAACTGATGAACCTTCTCAAACAACGCTGCTGCCTCGGACCACATCCCGTTAGCCGCATAAGCCGACGCCAACACGCCTGCGGCATTGGCGGATTGCTCCCCAGCCAATGCATACGCGCGTTTGGCAGGTTCAATTGCCTGTGAGGCGCGATCCGCCCGAAGCAGAATGTTGGCGGTATTCGCATGGACTGCCGGGTTCTGTGGTGCGATTCGTTGAGCCTGATGCAGTTGCGCCAACGCCTGATCCCACTGCTTCATGCCCGCAAGTAATTCTGCCAGGTTAAGACGGATTGAAACATCTTTCGGTTGAAGCTCAACGAGTTGGCGATAAAGTGGCAGGGCACGATCCAACTCACCATCGATTCGCAGGACTCGAGCCAAAGCCTGAATATAGGTTGGCTCATCGGGCTTGAGTTCCCATGCTTTTTCGAGCATGGGTCTAGCCAAATCCAGATTGGACAACTGGAAGAAAATATCTCCCAACGCGTAAAGCGATTGATGGTCATTGGGATTATCAGCGATGGCCTGTTGGAGTTGTTGCATCTGTTTGCCCAGCCCCTGCTTCATGATCTGGGTAAACTGTACCTGTGCCTCAGCGCGTTCCGAATCGGGATACACCTTCAACACCTTGCTCCAAAGCACCTGCGGGTCCTGATAATCCCCGACACGTAACCACGTTCGCACACTCAACGCAACAATCAACAGCACCATCACCGCACGCAGCAATGTTGCCTTGCCGCGCAACAGATATCCCAACAGCAGCACCACGCCCACGCAGACACTCGATAGCGCCAGATACATCCGATGCTCCACCGCCAGATCGATCACCGGCAGGAAACTTGACGTCGGTGCCAACACCAGAAAAAACAAGCTTGGCAAAATCGCCCAACGCACCCGTCGCATCACCAGCACCACCGTCACCCCAAACAAGACGGTCATGACAAGCAATGTCGGCCAGCAGGTGGTCCACTGCAGTGGTAGCGGCCAGACATGATCAAACACCAACGTCCCAGGCCAGATCGACACAAACAGGTAATGCAACAAGACCTGACTTTGCACAGCCAGATACAGTTTCGGCGGAATCGCCTGCATCAACCCGGCCCCCGCGCTGGATAACGGTTGATCCGATTGGAGCATGTCTGTGACACCAAGCACAAAAAGCATGCTCCATGACGCAAACACACCGACATACATCAAGAACCGTTGACGCCAAATCTCACTGCCCTTTGTGGCAACGAGTAACCAATCAAAGACCAGCAGCAACAGCGGGATCACAATTGCAATGAGCTTGCACTGCATCCCTGCAAAACTGCCAAGCACACAAAGCACCAGCCACAGTCGTCGGTGCTTGGGATGGTGTTGACTTTGAACCAGGGCAAAAGCGCAGAACAGTATCATGGTCGATGCCATCAACTCGGCGCGTTGGACGGTGTAGATCACGGCCTGTGATCCCAATGGATGCACCAGCCAGATCGCAGCTGCACCGATAGCCAGCAAAGCAGCACGGTCCCTGGACATGGCAATGCGGGGCAACTGCAACGTGCTGTAGATCAGTCCCCACAGCAGGAGTCCGTTGAGATAATGCACGACCAGATTAACCAGGTGATAGCCCCACGGCTCGGCCCCACCCAGTGCATGATTCATCGCCAATGTCAGGTTAACCATCCCACGATCCGTGACCAGTGCTTTGCGAAAAGCAGTCCCTAAATCCGTGACATGAGGATGAAACAAAATCGCCTGAATGTCATCCAGAAAAAAACCAGCCTGCAAAGCGCCACTGTAAACCAACACCATTAATCCAAGCAGGATCAACCAACACCACCGTGCGAAAAGGGGTGTGTTCTGGTCTCTGGTCATTTCAGCGGTTTCATTCATCAAACGTGTCTCACAGAATTAAATCAAAGATGACCAAGGCTATCACGCAGTCTCCCCAAAAACTCACGGGGCCAGATGATACGGTTTGTCATGTTCATAGCTTTTTCGACGTTGCGTGTAACTTTCCACCAGTTGTTCACGCCCTGCCGCTTTGAGTTTGGCAATCCCCTGATCAATGGCTTTGACTGCCTGATCATACTGTCCATTCTGCGCCAAAGCCGCTGCCAGTGTATCCCATGCGATAGGATTTTCCGGCCCGGTCATCTGCAGAAACTGCTTTGCCAATGACAAGGCCTGTTGCCCATCACGAACGTTTGGATCAGGGCAGGTTGCAAGCAGCCAGGCAAGGCGTTGGATATTCCCGACATTGTTGGGTGACTGTTTTAAGAGCTTGATAAACACATCGCGTGCATTGGCCCATTGCCCGTTGGCAGCATATGCCGAAGCAAGTCCGTTTAATGCTGCAGGATGATAGGGCATCATGACCACGGCCTTATTCGCTGCAGCCAATGCCGATTCGGGACGACCTGCACGCAGGAGAATATTGGCCCGGTTAATCTGCAACATCCCTTGGTTCGGCGCCAGTTGCTGTGCCTGATCCAATCGCTGCAAGGCTTCATCCCAATGCCCTTTCATGGCAAGGATATCCGCCATGTCGGACAAGGCCCCAACATGATCTGGCTGAAGCTTCAGTGTCTGTTCATATCCATGCAGGGCTTGATCGATGCGCCCTTCAAGCCGATCGAGTTTGGCAAGATTAAACCAGTAGACCGGATCCTGATCCATCAAAGTCAGTGCTTTTTCCAGAAGCGGTCTTGCTTGCGACAATTGCCCGAGCTTGAGGTACAACTCACCGAGGTTGTGGTAAAAACGCGAGTCGTCGGGATGATGCTCGATACCGATGTGATACTGCTCAATGGCTTGATCCACGCGATTGGCATCAAACAACGCCTGGGCATAATGCAGGCGTGCACGCGGAGCGTTGGGGACCGCATCAAGCACCGACCGCCACAAAGTCAGACTGCTGCGATAATCCTGTACCCGCACCATCGTCCGTAACCCCAGGATCACGGACACCGCAAGCAGGAGAATCACTGTCAATCGAAAATACCTGTGACACAGCCGACCAAGCAGTAGCGTCAGTCCCACACAAACACAAACCAGCGGCAGGTACATCCGATGCTCCACCGCCAAGTCTGCAATCGGCATCAGACTCGATGTCGGTGCAAGGATCAGAAAAAAGGCCATCGGCAAAATGGCCCAACGAACAGACCGAATCACCCCGAATACCGTCAAACAAAACAGCACCGCCAACACACCAAAGGCAACGGCATACTGCCCAAAGGATTCAGGGGGCGGCCAACCGTAATCAAAAATCAAAACATGCGGCCAAACACTAAGCTTCAAATAATGCAGAATGATCCCACTCTGCACCGTCAGGTATTCAAACGGCCGGATCATCCCTGACATCGAAGCGCCGATCGACTCTTTATTGACGCCGGTCGAAAACATGTTGTAAAAACCAAAACGCTGTAACAGCAACCAACTGGCAAACATCCCGGCATGCATCCATTTGCGACGACGCCAAAGTTCTTTCCAACTTGAAGCAAGCAGCAAACGATCAAAAAGCACACCGATGATGGGAAGCGTAAAGGCAACCATCTTGCACAACAGTGCCAAGGCGCAGCAAAGCGCGGTCACCACCTGCCAGGACCGTTGGTTTTTGGCTGATTGATCGCTACGGACCATGGCATACAAACACGCGATGGAAAAACCCGCCATCATCATTTCCGCGCGTTGGCAGACATACAACACCGGCTGCGAACCCAATGGATGTAACACCCAAATCAAACTGGCGCACATTGCCAACCCAACGGCGCGGTTGCGGGCATAGCCCACCTTAGGGCAAGTCAACGCCTTGACCAACAGCAAATACAACAACACGCCGTTAAGCCAGTGAACCACAACATTGACCAGGCGATACCCAAACGGATCAAGCTGGCCAACGGCATAGTTGATGGCAAGGCTCAGATTCACCGGACCACGATCAGAAATCAACGCCAACTTCCATGACAGGCCCAGGTCGCAGACAACCCGATTGTTCTCGATGGCCACGTAGTCATCCAGGTAAAACCCGCCCTGCATCGCCCCGGCATAGACCGCAGCAACAGCAACCAACAGGATCAGCCAGACCCAAGGGTGCAGTGATGTTTGTTGATTCAGATGAGTCTGTGGCGATTGATCCATGCGTGCTCCGTCTATGGATCATGATACCGCAATCAATTGAGAATGTTGGCTTGATCAGGCGACCGTATACTGGATCACTTGGAAAACAGGTTGTACTTGAGAATACACCAGATCGCGCGGACGCCGTCTTTCCAGCCGATCTTCTTGCCTTCTTCGTAGGTTCGCCCGCTGTAGCTGATACCCACTTCAAAAATACGACATCGCTTGCGTGCCACCTTGGCGGTGATTTCCGGCTCAAAGCCGAAGCGGTTTTCCTTGATGTCGATGCTCTGAATGATCTCGCGTTTAAAGACCTTGTAACAGGTTTCCATGTCGGTGAGATTCAAATCCGTGAACATGTTCGAGAGCACGGTCAGGAAGGTGTTCCCCAGTGAATGCCAGAAGTAGAGAACGCGATGCGATTCGCCACCTGCAAAGCGTGATCCGAAGACAACGTCAGCCTTGCCGTCTTCAATGGGTTTAAGCAGCTTGGGATACTCCGCAGGATCATACTCCAGATCCGCATCCTGAATGATCACCACATCACCTTCTGCAGCCTGAAATCCGGTGCGTAAGGCAGCGCCTTTGCCCTTGTTCACATCATGGAACAGGACGCGAATGTTATCTGCCTCGGCTGCCAACTCGTTGAGACGATCGCGCGTCCCATCGGTCGAGCAGTCATCGACCATGATGATCTCCTTGTCGATGTCCACATCCTGGACTTGCTGGAGAATCAGGTGAATGGTCTTGCATTCGTTGTAAACCGGTATGACGACGGATAGCTTCATGGTCAAAATGGTACTGCGATAGGGCCTGTAATGAAAGTAGTGCCTGTAACGATTGTATGGTTGTATCGACCACATTCATGATGCATTTGAGTGCTCGACGAAAAAAAGTTGCGATGCCTATCGGACGCAACGATCGCGCGGAGGTATCCGTATTGAGATGGATCAGTGAGAATCAGGCGTGTTTACAGGCAAAAACGTAGCGTGTGTCATTGCCATAGGGATGAACCTGCCCGATGCATTGGATGTCGGTGTAGGTCGTGGCATCAGCCAGGAAGTCGTAGACATAGACCAATTCCTGACCGCCGGGACAGAGCAGACAGGCCGCACCATGATTCACGGAGACATCAAAAAGCAGCAGCCTCGAACGCTCGCTGATGGTCTTGAGAATCTGCTTGCCATAGTCCATGCCCTGCTGATCGATCACCCATTGGATCATGGAAAAGCATAGCGTGATATCCACATCCCCCACCTCATTCACCAACTCCGGGGTCAGTGAATCGTTGCGAAAGCGGACGTTCATGTCATAGAGTTCGACAATGCGCTTGGAGATGTCATGGTAATCGCTGCGCAGTTCCACGCTGGTAACCTTCGCGCCACGGTTAGCCAGACTGAATGAATAAAACCCGAGATTACACCCCAAATCCAGCACACGTTTATCCACCACGTCACCATCTGCAGCATCAAGAATCATCTGCAGTCGCTTGTAACTGGTGTCCGGTGAGACCTGTGTGGTGAGATTACCAAATTCGTAGAACGGCAGGGGATGGTAAATGTTGGCCCAGGTTTCGAGCTTGGCCTGTTTGATCTGTTGGATGAGCTCCTGAATTTCGCCTGCTTTTTCGCGGTTGACTTTGCCCAGCGATTCCATGGCTTCAAAACTGCGGGAGTAGGTCGAACGTGGCCAGACACTTTCAGCCAGTTGTTTGAACTGGGCGCGGACTTCGTTGTCAAAGCCGATGAACACGTCAATATTGGTATGCCCCAGCGCGATCATGGCTGCCATGCGATGCTTGCCGTTGATCACCATCCAATTGCCCTCGGTGGTGGGGACGACCACAATCGCGCCGAAGGTTTTGGGTTGATAGCCATGTCGGCGGAGTTGCTCGATCATCCAGATGAACTTCTGACAGCGCATGCGTGCCTGACATTCACCGATAATGGGAAACGGCAGACGTCCCTGAAGCGCGAGTTGGTAGTACGTGGTCTGTGTGTAGTCCCATGAGGGGTCATCGCCGCGTTGAACATACTGCTTGGCAAAATCGACATGTGGCCCCTGCATGAAGTCCGAACCGGAAAGCGAATATTTGTCGGGCAGAAAGTCCATGGAGTTGACGATTTGCCGACCATGCAGATTGATCTGCGTTAACGGCGAAGTAACCGCCTGATAGCTGATGACGTCTTCATTGCTCAAGCCGTGATATCGGCCACGGGAATTCTGGATCAATTGACGGGCACGACGGATCATCAATTTGACGATCGCCTTGGTTTTGCCCAGAAGGCGTTGCGGGAGATTGCTCAGAGGGTTGGCCATATTTATTTGCGCTTACTCTTGATTTCCTTGAGTAGTTTAACGGTATCGATCAAATGCTGCCGACCGCCGGGCAGAATCAGCCAACACAGCAGATACATGATGGCAAAAAGTCCGGCCATGGCGAAGAACGCAGCAAAGAGATTCCATTGTCCCATCCAGCGATCCCAGGCATACCACGTACCGATGCCGGTTGCGATGGCAGCCAGCGCCGGACGCCAGAGCACCACGCCAAGATGACGGGGTTTGAGCGGTGTGCCTGCAAAGCAATAGGCGACAGCCGGGTATCGGATGAGGACAAAGTTGATTGACAGCGACCATGCTACGCCGATCGGTCCCCAGTGTGCCCCGATGGCAAAGCCGATGCAGGTGAAAATCGCTGCAACGATGCCATAGCGGAACTGTCGGTGGGTGGTGCCCATGGAGGTGTAGACCCATCCGGTGGCGACATTGAATGTGCCAATAAATGCAGCCGGAGACAGCGCCAGGAAAATCGCCACCGCATCAAGCCACTTCTCACCGAGCAGGATCAGGATAATCGGTTTGGCGGCGGCGGCGGCAAAGGCGATCACCGGCATCCCCACGATCACCAACAAGCCAATCGCTCGCTGGTAGTAACGACGAAAAGCTTCCGGATCCTTCTGCAAACGGGATAAGGCGGGAATGGCCACCGATGTGATCGGTGCGTTGATCTGATTGATCGGCAGCATCAGCAGCGTGTATGCCTTTTGATACAAGCCCAACTCCACGGAGCCGGCAAATTTGCCAATGAGGATGTTATCCAGATTCCGGGCAAAATGATTGGTGAGATTAAAGCCGGTGAGAAAGCCACCGAACTTGAGCATGGGACGCACGCCACTGCCACGGACCATCTTCCCGGGAATCCAGCCGGTAACGATCCAGACCAGTGACATGTTGATGATACCCATGGATAGTGTCTGCACGACCAATGCCCAGTATCCCCAACCCTGCCAGGCAAGTGTGATGGCGATGGCGATGGAGCCGACCTGACTGGTGATATCGATCGCGCTGAGTGTACCGAAGCGCATCTGGCGTCGCAGTAATGCCTGGTGTTGGATGATCAGCCCTGAGATGATTTGCCCGGGCGCGCTGATCAGGCCGATCCACAGCAGTCTGGGTTCGTCATAGAACCAGGCGATAGCTGGGGATATCACAGCAGCGATGACAGCAATGACGGAGCTGATAAGGACATTGATCCAGAAGAGCGTTGAGACCTGATCATGGGTGACCTTCTCCTGCTGGACGGTTGCCATGGACAAGCCCATGTCTTTGAACAGGACGATGAAACCGACGATGACACTGACCATACCAATGAGACCGAAATCTTCGGGGTCCAGCAGGCGTGCGAGGATGGCAGTTGCCACCATCCCGATGACAAAGCTGCTTGATGATGAGATGACGGTGATCAGGCCACTACGGACCGACCGACCGCGCAGGTCATCCTTGAGATGCTCGGTGGCAAAGTACTTGGCCTTGGGATCGACACCTGATGTGGGCGCAACCTGACCGTCACCGTTTAAGGTTCCAGCGTTTGATGAATTAGCGGGTGCCTGGGCCAATGGATACCTTTCTCTGCGCGCAGAGATAAACCGTTCTGTTGGGTTTATCGGTCGGATCAAAGGTGTAGTGAAGTGGAAGTTGGGACAGGTTTTGAAATAGCGTGTTCAGGATGGATACGATTTCTCAGGCCAGGGAGCTTCGCCCCCCGGACCCCCTCGCGAGATTGGGGTGTTAGGGCAAGTTGTGTTCGCGTCTTGCATTCAAATGATTGAAGACCAAACTTGCGATGGGGTTCCACCCCAAACCCCGCCAACGGGCAGCCGTTGGATCGCTGCCCCCGGAAGGCATGGCAAACTGGCCAATCAAGCGATTCAGCAGGCCAGTGAATGCACAGGTATTCGAACGATAAACATGCCACGCGTACTGGTATTCAAACATGTGTCCGCAATACCGTATCACCCATGACAACCAAACGCCCAAGGCCAAAGCCCTTCCTGGGGGACGTGATCCAGCGGCGGAACGCTGGCGGGGTTTGGGGCAGCGCCCCATCACATGTCTCTCTTCAATTCCTTTGAATGCAATGCAGCAACATAACCTGCCAAGGTGTACCGACCTCGCAAGGGGATCCGGGGGGCGAAGCTCCCTGGCCAGTCATTGATTCGCATCACCCTACAACGACACAACCCCATCAGATACTGACGGGGTTGTGTCGTTGTATGGTGAGTTGTGAACAGTCTGTGTTTACTCGAATGTCAAATCCTGTTTCTCGTTGCTGACCACCACCACGACAGGGTTCTTGAGATACTTCTGGGCGACTGCCTGCAGTGCGGTTGCGTCCATGGCTTTGACCGATGCCATGAATTTTTCCGAATCATCCAAGCCGACACCGTAAAGCAGATTCAAGGCTGCTTCTGCGGCACGGTCGGAGTTGGATTCCTTGCCCATGATCTCATTGGTGATCACCGATGCGCGGGCTCGCAAAACTTCCGACTCATCGATGGACTGCTCTTTGGCCTGCTTGAGAATTTCGTTGGTGCGGTTGAGTGCTTCCTGTGCGGTGGTAGCCTGCGTGTTGAATCCGACTGCCAGGTAACCGGGCATCATGCCTGTGACCTGATACGCCCAGACGGCATAAGCCAAACCCGGTCCCTTGCCACGCAGTTGGGCTTCGAGCCAACCCGATGGAAAGTCACTGATCAAGCGACTGAGCACTGCGATCCTGGGGAAGTCCGGGTCATCACGCGTGACACCGGGACCAAGGCCAATCTGTACCGCTGCCAACGGTTGCTTGGATTCATAGACATACACACCGGGTTTGGGCTGCGTGTTCTGGGGGAGCTCAAACGGCTTAGCGGCCACGGCAGGCATCTTGCCAAAGTGTTCATTAACCAGCTTGGTGACCTTGTCCACATCCACATCACCGAAGATGGCAAGCACGGTGTCCTTGGCACCAAGGCGTTGGGCAAAGCGCTGACGCATTTGTTCGACGGTGAGATTTTCAATCGCATCTTTCTTGCCGACCGTGGTCGATGCCCAGGGATGATTCTCACCGAAATAGGTCTTGCGGAAGTTCAACTGCAACTGCCCCTGCCAACTGTCTTCCTGTCGGTCGATGGCAGCAAGCAGACGCGGTTTGAGTTTGGCCCATTCGGACTCGGGGAATGTGGGATTCAGCGCCACATCCGCAAACAGGTCCAGCACGGTGGGCAGGTCCTGGCTTAAGCAGATGCCACGGATGTAGCTGGTGTTGTTGCCACAGCTACTGCCGATTGAGGCGCCGAGGTCTTCGAGTTGCCTGGCGATTTGGTTGGCATCGCGCGTCGTCGTGCCACGCATGAGCATGGTGTCGATGGCGTTGGCAATGCCCTGCTCGCCCGGTTCATCTGCGAGCAGTCCGCCGAGGCTGTACATCTGAATGGAGACCGCGGGAACGAGATTGCTTTTCTGGAAAAGGACCCGCAAACCGTTGTCCAACGTGATGACCTTGATGGGTTCGACGGTGATGGGGGCGATGTCCTGCTTGTCGGTTGCGAGTTTGCGTTTGATCTCATCAAGTCGCCCGGCATTGTCCAGATCAATGGATTCGGTGGGGAGCGTTGTGTCGGTGTCCGCATCATTGCGAACCAGTACATCGGCTGCGGGTTTGTCACCTTCCTCGGGTTTGAGCAGGACGGTGATCAAACGGTTGTGATCCAGGATGGCTTTGGCGGCCTGGTGGATATCGTCTTTGGTGATGGATTCGATGGCATGGGCGTAATGCTTGTCATAGTCGGGGTCAGCCATGCCACAGATATTGCTTGCCACCGAGTCCGCCAGCGCGTGAGCGCTTTGCCCGTCGTAGGCAACACGGGCGATGGTCTTGCGTTTGGCGCGGGCCAGTTCCTCGTCGGTGATGCCGTCTGCCAAAACGGTGTCGACCTGCTTGAGAATCGCTGCTTTGACTTTGGCAACCGCATCAGGGTCCGACGGATCTGCGATTTCCGCGCCAGCGCCAAAGAAGCCTTCACCCCATGCAAAGCTCAGGTTAAACGCACTGATATTGGTGACCAACTGCTGCTGGTCGCGGACGGTCTGAACGAGTCGTGACGATTCGCCCTGGCCGAGAATAATGCCCAATAAATCCAGTGCGTAATCATGTTCACCTGCCAGTCGCGTGCCCGGCCAGGCAAGACGAAGTCGCGGGCGCTTGATCGCAGCCGTGCCTTCGACGGTGCGCGGCGAGGTGAGTTTCTTTTCAATCGGGAAACTCAGATTTGCAGGCAGATCACTGGCAGGGACATCCTTCCAGAGTTCAGCGAGTTGGTTGATCACCACATGGCGATCAATATCACCCGACACCGCGAAGACCATGTTGTTGGGGACGTACATGCGCTTGTAGAAATCGTAAATCTCATCGCGTGTGATCTTGAGAAACTCATCCAGATATCCAATCGTTGGATGACGGGCTGGATGGTTGGTGTAACGCGCCTGCTGCGTGAGTTTCCAGAAGATGCGATCCGGTGAGCCCATGCCATGTTCGAATTCACGCTGAATGACCTGGCGTTCACGTTCGTACTCTGTCTGCGTGATCTGCGAGTTCTGCATCCAGTCGCTGAGCAGATCGACCACCTGCGTGGTGTTGTCACTGGTAGCGTCAATGTAGTAATGCACGGTACTCAGACCCGTCGCTGCGTTGGTCTTGGCACCCATGCGTCCAAGCAGCGCGTTACTTTCGGTTTCAGTTCGGTTGGAAGTGGAACCACCTGCAAGCAAGTGTTCAAGAAAGTGAGACAGGCCCGCACCGACGTGTTCCTGTTCATAGACCGAGCCGGTGTTCACCCAGACCTGTGCGGAGACCACGGGGGCCGCGTGGAGTTCCTGGGCAACGAGAATCATGCGATTGGGCAAGCTGACCATGAGGCGGTCAGGGCGGTCCTGCAAAATGGTGTAAGGCACTGTGTTTCCTTTGGCGGTTTTGGTGGGCTCAATGATCGGGCTTTTCTTGCTCTGTGGCATGGTCTTGCAAGCGACCAGCGTCAGGCTCGTGAGTAATAGGCCGATAACAATCAAACAGGTCTGTCGGATCAAGATGGTCATCCTTTCCAGGGTTCAGACACGGGGGCGGTCATTGCATCACTATACCGCTTTACGTCGGTTTGCGATGCGAAGTTCAATCGGTCTTTTGTCCGTCTTGGAGTTAACTGGGGTGTCGATACAACCGATACAGACGTCAGAAGTGATAGTTTCTATTCGGAGATTAACATGTCCCAGGCCGCGATGAATGACCGTTTTGCCCGCGAAATCGAGCATTTTGAAGCTCATTATGCTCACGAAGCTGCCCAGGGGATCGACCCGTTATCAGACTACGATTCCAAGCGGTATACCAACCCGCCGGCCAATACGATTTACCCGCGCGAATTTTATCACCACCTGCTTGCACCCATCGCCGGCAAGG
>MDTC01125016.1_pt1 | contig 13070 bp, 16 predicted proteins | sample 811181 | NCBI WGS metagenome assembly MDTC01 (sample SAMN05326644, study PRJNA326480) | marine metagenome | isolation source: seawater | place: Pacific Ocean: North | collected 2011 | reverse complement strand
CATGAAAATTAATTACGAACCCAAGCTAGACTTTGATGATGTATTATTAGTTCCACATAGAAGCAGGACTGCTTCACGTTATGATATTAAACTGGTACGTAACTTCTCATTCTATCACTCTGACAATGTGTGGGAAGGTGTACCAATCTTTGCTGCAAACATGGACACAACTGGAAGCCTAGCTATGTCTAAGGTATTAGCTGAATATGCTATGCCAACATGTCTGCACAAGCACTACGAAGTAGATGATTTAGTGCGTGAATTATATTACCCTGAAACTCAGTGGTATAGTATAGGTATTAAAGACGCAGATATTTTTAAACTAAATGAGTTTAAAGAGAAGTCAGGTATCTCACCTAATATTTGTATAGATGTAGCCAATGGTTATACGGACGATTTCGTTGACTTCTGCCACAGGGTAAGAAGAAATGTAAGCAAACATACTATTATAATGGCTGGTAATGTTTGCACTCCAGAGATGGTACAAGAATTGATCTTGCATGGTGGAGTAGATATTGTTAAGATAGGCATTGGACCCGGATCTGCTTGTACAACAAGATTAAAAACTGGCGTGGGCTTTCCTCAGTTATCCGCTATAATAGAGTGCAGTCATGCGGCGCATGGTCTACGCAATGGAGATGGAAGACTAGGTTTGGTTTGTGCTGATGGTGGATGTAGAACCCCTGCCGATGTGTGCAAGGCGTTTGCTGCTGGTGCAGATTTTGTTATGCTAGGTGGTATGCTAGCTGGCACACATGAGTGCGAAGGGGATTGGCAATACGAGTGGGTGTCAGATGGTAAACATGACTACCATCACAAGATGGTTAGAAAGTCTCTAAAGTTTTACGGTATGTCTTCAAGCGAAGCGCAGTCAAAGTATGGTGGAGTGAAAGATTATAGGGCAAGTGAAGGTCGTGTAAAAGAAGTACCATACAAAGGTTCAGCAAAAGATATTATATTAGATGTATTAGGTGGACTACGAAGTGCCTGTGCGTATATCGGAGCAACCAAACTAAAAGATATGAACAAGTGTGCAGAATTTAATTTAGTAAACAGAACTCATTTTGATCAAAGTGTATAATGGCATTACCAGCAATAATTATTTCTACATTGTGTTACGTTTGGACATGTACGTGTTGTATTATAGGGCGTGACTATCCACACGCTTTAATGTGGTTCGCATACGCTTTAGCAAACTTAGGATTACTTTGGTATGAATTCAACAAAATGGGATGATAGATTCTTAGTCTTAGCCAAACTAATAGGATCGTGGTCGAAAGACCCGTCAACTAAAGTGGGTGCTGTGATAGTCGATGATAAAAATAGAATTGTATCCGTTGGTTACAACGGTTTTCCAAGAGGCGTAGAAGATTCTGAAGAAAGACTTTGCAATAGACAAGAGAAGTATGATATCATAGTACATGCGGAAGTGAATGCTATAGCGTTTGCAAATAGATCAGTAGAAGGATGTACTCTGTATATTGATCCGTTTGAGCCATGTTCAAGATGTGCAGGAGTAATAATACAACATGGTATCACTAGGATAGTGTCATATAAAAATAAGAATGATAGATGGGAAAATGATTTTTCGATATCTAGAAAACTTTTAACCGAGGCCGGATTAAAATTGGAATATTACGATGTACGGTGATTACGCTAAAAAGGGATCTACAAGAGAACAGTTGTCTGATTTAGTAGACGAATGTATTAGAACTCACAACGAGGTTGTGCTTGTAGAGCTTATATTTCAATTAGAACAAGACTACATAGATGTGGCAAGATTAGGAACTATGGATGAATACATGTCTAATTGGACTCACGAAGACGTATTAACGCATATGACTTTTAACACTTAATTGTTTTTTTAAATTCTTAAAGCTATAATAAATAAACCGAAAGGAGAAAATAATGTCAATTGAAGATATGGCTAAAGCGCATTTATCTAGTGTACAAAAAGCAATCATTGATTTGCAAACACAAAAAGATAATATTGACAGCGAAATTGTTAAACTTACTGAGTATCTAAAAGTTGGACTTCAAGAACTTGAAGCTAATATTAAAGATTCGCCAGTTGTAAAAGAGTAATAGTGTTTTATTTTAATTAGGAGAAATGTATGACTACAACTGAATTTATTGATCGTTTATATAGCCTCTCTGCTTCATATCATTGGACTGTTAATTCAGACAATAAAGTAGTAGCTAAAATCCAAAGCGGACCAAACCGAGGTTTGACTTTGAATCCTGTAACAGCTCTTGCTCATAAGTCCGGGTTCGGTATTTATGATAACACAAGAGATGGAACAGAATACGCAGCAAGTCTAATTGGCCTACCAAGAACTACTGCAAGAAAAATTTACAGTGCCACACTTGGTACTAGTAATCGCGGTAATACGCAAGTGGTTCGTGGTAAAATTCGTTCAGCTTTGGAGGTATAATATGAATATCAATACTTGGTTAGGTTGCGGTAGATTGACAAAAGATGCCGATTTTAATGTGACTCAAAAAGGCACATCAATGGCAAAGTTTCGCATGGCTGTGAATGATCGCAGAAATGATGATACGCTTTATTTAAACGTACTCTGTTTTGGCAAGATGGCAGAGGCTTTGAAAGATCACCTTACAAGAGGCAGATTAGTAGGTGTTCAGGGAAAGATCAAGGTAGACGATTATCAAGACAAAGATGGCAATCCAAGAAATTCTGTATGCGTAATGGCAGACGAAATTTCACTAGGCCCATCTAGTCAGCAGAAAGAAACTGCTAATAATGAAAGTTGATCACTAAATAATCTGCAAAACTAGTAGCCCGACAAGGTAATACCTTTCGGGCTATTTTTTTATAAAGAATCTCTTGACTAATGACGATAACAATGTTATACTTCACGCAAAGGAGAAAAACATGAATCCACAACCTAGTAATTTTATTCCAAACATTGTAGTTATTATTTTTATTGGCACTTGTCTTTACTACTTCTTAACATCTAAACAATCTATTTCATTAGACAATATTACAGTGGGATATGTAGAAAGAAACACAAGGCCATTTAACGTTCTTGTTCATAATGATATTAACACAAAGAAAATAGACGACGAACTGTTTCAAGAATGCGTATCTTCTCTACATAGCCTTGGGTACAACAAAAGATCAGCTAAAAAGTTGGCTGATAAGATTTTTCAAAAACATGACATAAAAAGTACTCAACAATTTATTAAACTAGCTTTTCAGGAAGATGTATGAATAATTTAAAAGACATGAGAACATATCTAGTTGGAGCTATGGATAGAGTTCCAGATGGGGGTGCAGGTTGGAGGCAGGCTATTACGCCTATGCTTTCAGAGCTTAACGTTAAAGTTTTAAACCCCTGCGACAAGCCTATAGAATCAGCAAAAGAAGGACCAAACACTAGAACTATTATAGATTATTACAAAAAAACTGGTCAATTTAATAAAATACGTGAAGAGTATGGTCATATTAGAAATGCAGACTTAAGGTGCGTAGATGTATCTGATTTTGTCATAGCTAATATAGACATGAACGTTCATATGTGTGGATCATACGAAGAAATATCTACAGCTAACAGACAGAAAAAGCCAGTATTAGTATGGTGCGAACAGGGTAAGATGCTAGCACCTAACTGGCTATTCTTTATGTTGCCACACGAACACATATTTAGTTCTATGGATAAATTATTAGCTTACCTATATGACGTATCTAGATGTGAAGATACAAAAAAATTAAAACGATGGTTCTTTTTTAATAAGGGTATATAATGGATATTAATATAATTACTCCTATCAACCCGTTGGGTTATGGAGTTGCTGGATTAAATTTGCTAACAGCTTTGGCTAAAAATAATAGAGTTTGTTTATTCCCTATTGGTCAGGTGGAGATAGATCCATCTGTTGACAAAAAGATTTTGCAAGATGCTTATCAGAATTCATCAGAATTTGTTTATGACGCTCCATCTATAAAAATTTGGCATCAGAACGACATGGCACAATCTGTTGGTAAAGGTAGAAGAATTGGATTTCCTTTTTTTGAAATTAATAAGTTTACAAAATTAGAAACACATCATTTAAATTCTTTAGATACAATATTTGTTACATCTGATTGGTATAAACAAATAATTATGAATGAAACTAGTATCAGAGATGTTCAGGTGATACCATTGGGTGTTAACACGAAAATTTTTAAACCAAAAGAGCATGAATTTTCTGATAAAACTATATTTTTTAATTGTGGTAAATGGGAAATTAGAAAAGGGCATGACATACTACATGAATTGTTTAATGATGCATTTGAAAAAGATGATGATGTAGAACTTTGGGTAATGCCTCATAATCCTTTTATAACAGAAAATGAAGAAAAAGAATGGCATGATATGTATAAAAATACAAAATTAGGCGACAAGATTCGTTTTATTAATAGGGTAAAAACACATGAAGAAGTGTATAATATTATGTGCAATGTGGACTGTGGCATATTCCCGTCCAAAGCTGAAGGTTGGAACTTAGAGTTATTAGAGATGTTGGCTTGTGGAAAGCAAGTTATAACAACAAACTATTCTGCCCACACTGAATTCTGTAACAGCCAAAATTCTTTTTTAGTAGACATTGAAAAAAATGAAATAGCATACGATGGAAAGTGGTTCAATGGTAAAGTGGGCGAATGGGCTTGTATAGATAAAAGCGAAAAAGACCAATTTATTGAACACATGAGAAATGTTCATAATAACAAAAAGTTCAACCAAAGCGGAGTAGACACTGCACAAAAGTTTACGTGGCAACATTCCGCTAACAAGGTTGTGAAAGTATGTTCGATTTCTTAAAAAATAAACAATCAGCACCTATAGAAGAAACAATAGAAGATAATACAATAGCCTCAATAACGTATAAAATAGCAAAAGATAATGTAGTATATATAGATGTTGACGTAGAAGATTATGACATTGAGACTGTAGAATCACTCTGTAGAATATTAGATGTGCTATCAGAAGACTCTGCCTACATACAGACCATAGAAACTCTAAAAAAGGGGTTTGAAGAAGTTGAAGCTAAAGACGCTTTAGATCTAATATATGAACATGTAGGAAAACAGGTCTCTCAAAAAGTAGTTAATAATGTTAAAGAATATATGAAAGATCAACCGTGTATCAAACCATCTCAGATGTTAAATCGTTAGGTAAAAAATGAAAAAAACAATTGGCTGGCAAAAATACGAAGACATCATAGAACAAAATATTTCTTCTCCATTGATGAATAGCATCATGGAAAAATTTAACAATATAGTTGACACAACTGAAAAAGAAGACACTAATTCTTGGGAATCCACATACGAACAGGAAGAAGAAGAATATAAAACATCAAGCATGTTGCCAATATCTCAACAGTTAATAGAAGATATATCTATGTTAAATAATTTTGAGTGCTGGATGGGACATACAAATTTTGATATTACGCCAGAAATCAGAGACAGGCTAGACAAAATCAAAGGAATTGAGTTGTTAAAAATATGTAGTAGATACAGATTTTTTGTAGGGATCGGAAAAATGTTTGTTTTCTCAGAAGTGAGAAAGGAAATTGAAGATACTTTTTTATAAACAGGAGTTTTGAATGGAAAATACTATTGACAGTAAAATTGAAAAGGCTTTGCACAATAAGGACATAACAAAGATCATGCATAAAGCATCTAAATCTTTTAGTAGTGTTTTAGATGTAGACGAGATTTATACTTGCCAAATAAATGCTTTATGGAAATCTTTCAAAAATTTTAAACCAGATTTTGGTACAAAGTTCACCACATATTTATATAGCGGTGTTTATATAGAATGTCTAAAAGAATTAAAATTTAAACATAAAAGTAACCGTTGTAGTAAAAAATTGCATAATAATATATCCTCTACAAATGCTGACTTGCTTACGATTGAGATTATGGACGAGGTGCTGAACCAAGAAGAATTTGACCTGCTTCGTGACAAGATATCTAATATGACAATTAATGAAATGTCAGTCAAAAGAGACTATAGCAGAGAAACGGTAAGAAAAAAACTTAAAAAAATATCTAATAGAATAAAAGATAAATTCAATTAGTGTATAAATAAGTAGGAAATAGGACTTATTTTATAGGAAATGGACGTATTTTTAAACATCCATAAAATAGGAGACGATTATGCCTACTACTAATGCTCATTCGAGCGTAACCGTAAAGGTAAACGATGGTGGAACAGTTGTAAAAGCTGGAAATGTAACTTCTGATAGTGCAGTAACTAAGGTTATTGGTGTAAATGAATTAAATACTGGCACGGACTATGGTTCAAAAGTCGTGGCAAAAGCTAATTCAGACGCTGATAAAGCTGGTGTACAAGCTGCTAATTCAGGTGGAGCTGGCGGTCTAGCTTATTTTCCTACCGCTGAAGAGAGAAATTTTCTACTCAGAGGAGCAGGAGATACTTCAGGTAAGATAAATAATAGCACAGATGACGCAATTTCCTCGCCTGCTTCAGAAGTTGCTCTTAGACAAGTTAACGATGTTCACAGTGTTGTAAAAGCCACTCAGGTCGGCAGATATAGTGATACAGAGTTTAATGTTCTCGCTACTCCTGCTGGTCTTGGTACTGGCAGAACTAGAGGTACAAGCGCAGGAGCAGCTAGTAATTACCAACAAGTAACTTCGGCAGGTACTGCCGCCACTGATGATGCTGCGTCACCAACAAGGGGAGTACCCGGTGAGCTTACATTCATGTTTGGTGCTAAGAATCCAACCAATGCAACAGATTCAACTGATGTTGATTACAAAGCAAGAGATTCTTTTGAAGCTTAATTTTAACTGTTCTAGCACAATGGAACATACCCCTCTTAATTGGGGGGTGTGTTCTTTTTCACAAAACAACATGAGGCATCAACGTGGATATCCATCCAGAATTATTAGCAATAGTCATAAGCGGCGTAGGTGGATTAACAGGGCTTTTAGCAATATCTTATAAGAAATTTATTAAGCCTATAGTCAAATTGTGTAAAAACCAAGATTTTTTCAAGGAATCAGTAGAAGAAATAAGAAAAGAATTACAAACAAATGGTGGAAGTAGCCTTAAAGATGCTATTATAGATATGAAAGATACTGTCAATAGAATAGACAGAAGACAAAAAATAATAGAACAAAGAACAAAAGCAGCATTACATTATAGCAACGAAGCTTTGTTTGAAACAGATATATCTGGCAGATTGGTTTGGAGTAATGTTCATTTTTGTAAATACGTAAAAGATAATCCAAATGATATATCAGGATTTGATTGGTTAGCTACAATCAAAGAAGATGAAAGAGACGAACTATTAAAAGAATTTATATCATGTATAAATATGAATAGAAAATTTAGCAAATTAACTCAAACACAAGATGGAAAACAAATAAGGATGTTAGGTTATCCGTACAAGATAACCGACAAGGAGCATGGTGGCTTTTTAGTTAGTATTATACCTAAAGAAGAAGAGGCTTAAAATGGCAGACGAAAAGAAATCGGCAGCATTTACTCTAAATGTAGCAGACACAGTAGAAATCGCTAAGAATACCGCACTGGTTGCATTAGCTGCTGGATTAACTTATTTTGGTGAAAATATGGCTGATCTAGACCTTGGTAACATGGGAGTTATGTTAGTTCCAATTGCAGCGGTAGTAATTAATACTGTTGTTAGGTGGGCAAAGAGTAACGTACCGGAGTAAATAAAATGTTTAGAAATCCGCGAGATTTATTTCAAGCCTACACAGATGGGTTTGTTGGTTCATGGTGTGACCCAGAAGATACCGATAAATTGTTAGGGGAGTTGCCACATCCATTATTTGGGGTGGCAGCTTCTGATTTATACAGCAGCGGTGAAGGAAAAACAGCTTTGCTTTATAAGTCTGTTCAAAAATTTGATCCAACTTTTGGACCACACGAAAGGCAAACTACTGGAGATTGTGTTTCACATTCTACCAGAAATGCCGTTGATGTTACTAGGTGTCATGAAATTATTGGTGGTCAACCAGAAACTTTTGAAGCAAGGGGTGCGACAGAGGCCATCTATGGTTCTCGCGGTCATGGTGGGCAAGGAATGTCATGCTCTGTCGCCGCCCGCTTTGTTCACCAAAATGGTGGAATTTTGTTGAGAAAAGATTACGGCTTTGTAGACTTATCAAAATATAAAAGCTCTACAGGCACAAGATGGGGTAGATCTGGTGTTCCTAAAGAAGTTAAATCTGAAGGCAAAAAACATCAAGTAAAAACTATTAGCATGGTCAAATCTGTAGAAGAAGCTAGAGACGCTATAGCTAATGGGTATGCCTTAAGTGTTTGTAGTAATTATGGATTTTCGTCCAAACGTAGTGAACACGGCGTAGCTCGCAGAAGTGGGTCTTGGAATCACGCAATGTCATGGACGGCGATGGACGATAGTAGAGAGATATATGATGAAACTTTATTCTTAATACAAAATAGCTGGGGAGCATTTAATAGCGGCCCTAAGCGGTTTGAGCAACCAGATGGTTCATTTTGGATTCGTGAAAGAGATGCTTCTGGTATGTTAAATCAAAACGGAGCATGGGCATTTAGTGATGTAGATGGTTTCCCCCCTAGAAAAGTCGATTGGACTATAGATGAGGTGTTTTAGTGGCTGCTTCATATAAACATATACAGTACCGCAGAGGTACACAAAAAGATTTTGACAACGTTAACCCTAAGCTTAAAGCTGGTGAAGCTGCGTTTGCAACTGATACCAATGTCTTGAAGGTTGGAGATGGAGTTACTAGGTGGAGAAATCTTCCAGAATTTATATCTTCTAAAAAATTTAAATCTGAAAAAATAGTATTTGATCTTCCATCAATATCTTCTGGTAATTATCACTCTCAAGTTTTAAGTTTTCCTGACTTAAAGACAAATGATGAATATTTTATAAGCGTTTCTCCTAAATCTGATATTAGTTCAACATTAAATGTAGAACAAGCTTTTCATAGTGGCGACAATCAAATAACTGTTAAGTTTTTGGCTACTGCAAATCAATCTCCAGTAACAGATTTTACACTATACGCCATAGCTTACAAGGTTGTCCAAGGCGAGGAAGTTACTACGACTACTGCCGAACCCGAAGTACTTTCAGGAGATGTATATGCTTGGGGTAACAACCAGTTTGGAAATCTTGGTCTAAACGATAGAGATGATAAATATACTCCAGTAAAAACAGATCTTACTGGAATCAGAGAAGTATCTGCTGGAGATTACCACACAGCAATTATAGACAGTGATTATAATATGTTAACTGCTGGTTATAATTATTATGGTCAATTAGGTTTAGGAAATGCAGGCGTTTCAAATAATAAAAAGGTCTTTACAAAAATTACGGAATTGCACGAAGAAGATCCAAATTCTAACAACACTATTAAAAAAGAAGATAATCCTAAATTTAAAAAAGTAAATGCTGGTTCAAGCACAACACTAGCTGTTCATAAAGATGGTTATTTGTGTGCCGCAGGGTCTAATCAATACGGATCTCTTGGTTTAGGTCATGTAGACCAAAGAAACAATTTCGTCGCACACAGAACTGGCAATCACGAACTAATTCAATTTGATTATTTTAATGGAATTGAAGTATCTATAATAGATAACAAATATGCCTTTCCTTCATTAACTGGAAGCTATGACTCTTATAAATTTATAGCTAACAGACACGGTGAACACAGAATATTAAATGTTCCATCTGGGCATTCTTTTGCTCTAATAAATAACGGGATAGAAAATCAAATAGCTTACAGTGGAGATTATCTAGTTGACACATTGACAATACAAGGAAATGAATATCCTTTTTACAGTGGCGATATACTTATAGAAGTTAACGGGGATTATGGTTCTGTCACTGCTCACTCACTAAGGCATGGCTTTGCTGGTAGTAGCAATGATGGAAAGCTTACATTTAATTATAGTGACACGGATATAGATTGGACTGACATTAGCGCCGGAGGACAACATGGTTTAGCGGTTAAGAATAATAGAGCTTATAGTTTTGGAAATAACACATTTGGTCAACTGGGTAGGAGTATTTCTGTCTCTTCACCTAAAGAAAGACCAAACCCAGTTTCTCTTAATAATACAGCACTAAATGTATCAATTTTAGGGGGTCTCTTAGCCTTATCAAATTGGAGCAATTCGACAAGCTTTTCCAATCAAATTATTCCTACTAATATATCTAAAGTATCTGCTGGAAGTTACCATTCTATGTTTTTAACGAATGATGGAAAAGTTTTCACCTGTGGAAAAAATGATGATGGTCAATTAGGACAAAACGACACAACGGATAGAAATAGACCTACAATTATTTCAGCTACTTCTAGCAGCTTGTCAGACACTAAAAATCCTGTAACAATGCCAACTGATAGTTATGGGAGAGTTTTTAATAATGGTACTGGATACGGTTATGCGTTCAGAGAACTCGCCAATGAAAGCGTAACAGTACTTAAAAACACTGTAGATGATGTATATTTATTATCTGTTGGTACGTACACTATACTAGATGTAGAGGAAAATGGACCTCTTACGTTACTTAACAACGGTAAAGAAGATTTAATTGCTATTAGTGGTGATCAAATAAAATATAACGATCAATTAGTTACTGGATCAGCTAATGATGGAACCTATGATTTCTATTACGGGACTGTAACAATTGAAGTTAAAAAAGATTTTGGAAGCATCAGTCTTTATAGGCAGCACGTTAATTCTGACAATTCATTGCTCGAAAATAAATTTTACTTTAATAATAGATTTAATGATGAAATATTTGTAGACATAAGTGCTGGTAATAATTATTCATTATTTAAAACTAATAATGGGAACATTTATGCTTGTGGAGAAAATTCCAACGGACAACTTGGAGTAGGTAATAAGAAAAATCAGTTAGGCTTAGTAAAAGTGGAAGGAAACTGGGAAGAAATGAACGCAGGCGCTAACCACTCTGTGTTAGTGGACGAATATAGAAATCTTTGGACAACTGGCGATAACGAAAGAGGACAACTAGGTACAAACGATGTTATAGATAGAAACAAACCATCGTTAATCAATGATAATATTAATTGGACTAAACCAGCTGCTGGTGGTTCCCATTCTCTTGCTGCTGTATTCTCGTTCCTTCCCGTTGCCCCAACTAGCATTGTTGCAAAAAATGCAGACACATCTGAAATTGCTGGCAACAATGAAATAGAGATTACGTGGGTTAATGATAATTCTTATATAGATGGCGTAACACGTTATATATTAGAATATTCTTCTGATGGAGAAACAACTTATAACGATATACCTTTAGGCTCATCATTTGATCCTGCAAAAACAATAGTTAAAATATTCAACCCAAATCTTTCTTTAGTATTTAGAGTTAAAGCCGTTAATAGAAATGGTGAAAGTGATTACAGCCCTGTTAGTAATGTAGTTTCAGCTGTGGCTTTGGTTGATCCTAATTATTGCAACACAATATTCTTGGGGCATTTTAATGGAGATATAGAACAAGCTGCCGATAGAGATGATTTCTTTAAAGATTGGTCGTATTACAATCATGATATAACTATTCCCGATAGCGTAAATACAAACGCAAATACCAACTTGGCTGGCTTATTAAACGTATCGGTCACAAAGGTTGACGCTGATGACGGTAAATTTGGAAGTGCTTTAGATCCAAGGAGTCCACACTTTGTACAATACGAATTAGGTCAAGACGTTGTGTTTAGCGGCGATTATACCATAGAATTTTTCTATAGACCTAACACTACAGCTAATAACCAAAAGATATTAGAACTAGCATATTTAGATAACACCTCTGGCACTGAAAAAGATTTAGTTGTATACACACAAAGCAAAGATACTGGAGATTTCCTATCCTACGGCATTAAACCATCAATGACAATGGGGTTACAGGGAATGCGAGAAGGATCAAGTAATATAACCAGTGAGACGTTAGAGTTGATTAGTGGAGGTGTACCAAATCCAGAAAATCCAAATTCATCAATACTCTTTGCTGACGCAGAAATATATCACCACATAGTAATAGAACGAAATGGCGTTAATACTAATATGTATATTGATGGAATTCAAAGGGGTAGTACATTTACAGAAAGCGAACCAGTAGCAATACACAGTGGGGTTCCTGACACTCAAATTAAACTAGAGAGTGGAAATATAGACGAAGTTAGAATAAGCGATATAGCTAGGTATGGTGGAGAGTTTGATACAATTAAGAGACCTTTTGGAGAAGGTGACGCTGATGCCTGCACAAGCACAACCACCACTTTAGAACCATTACCGCCTATAACTAATTTGGCTGCTTCACTCAGTTCCAATGGGGTTGCAGACCTAAATACTAGCTGGACAGCTCCTACTTCAGACGGTGGAAGTCCACCACTTGAATACATAGTAGAATATAAGGTATCCACTAGCACTTCGTGGGTTACATTCGCTACTTTTAGCACTACCAATGCAGCAATAAGCAACAGGAATGGATCGTTATCGCACGATGTAAGAGTTAAAGCTATTAACAGTGCGGGTGCAGAAAGCCCATATGTTACCCTGTCCAACATTATCTATGCAACTACAACGCAAGCGCCAACTCAGTGCTTAGACCATAGTACTAATGTTACCGACGCACAAACTTCACCTAATTATTATGTCTTTGACACCGACAGTAGCGAAACTAAGCAATTCAAAGTAAGAACTGGTACTTATACATTTACTAATATTAGTAGTAGTCATCCTATTGCTTTTGGTGCAGAATATAATGTAGATGGCGATGTGGTTTCTCAAGGAAAACCTTTAAGTTATACTGGAACTCAATCTTCTGGATCACCAGCGGGATCTACTGTTCAATTTTATTATGGAACAGTCACTCTAACAGTCACTGGTGATATTGGAACAGCTTCTTATATCTGCCTTAATCATGGATACATGGGTGGAGAAGATAATCTGATATATGACACTGCGTGTCCAGAACCTACCGCAACAACTACAGAACCTACCGCAACAACTACAGAACCTACCGCAACAACTACAGAACCTACCGCAACAACT
>MDTC01081205.1_pt1 | contig 13072 bp, 13 predicted proteins | sample 811181 | NCBI WGS metagenome assembly MDTC01 (sample SAMN05326644, study PRJNA326480) | marine metagenome | isolation source: seawater | place: Pacific Ocean: North | collected 2011 | reverse complement strand
TTTTAACAGGACAAAAAAATATTGTATATTTCTAAAAAAAGTTTATTAATTATTATCTTAATATTTTTTTTTAAAAAAGGGGCTGTGGCGGAATTGGTAGACGCAGGGGATTCAAAATCCCCCGGAGTTAATCCTTGAGAGTTCGAGTCTCTCCAGCCCTACCATAATTAGGAGATTGTCTTATGGAATATTTTGAAAAGGAGAGTTTATTATCTCAAAAAAAACCAATTCCCAGCAAAAATATATCTGCTGATCATTTTATTATAGAGAAAAAAAAGATGTATGCAGGGCAGCATCTTCTATTAGACTGTTGGGGAGTAGAATTTAATAACTCTATAATAACTTTAAAAAAAGTTTTAAAAAATGCCATAAAAGTCTCTGGAGCCACTTTACTTCATATTCATTTACATAGGTTTGGAAAACAACAGGGAATATCTGGTGTAGCAGTGCTAGCTGAGTCTCATATTAGTGTCCATACATGGCCAGAAAGAGATTATATTGCATTTGACATATTTATGTGCGGAGATACTAATCCTGAGGCTTCTGCTGAATATCTTCTGAAAACTTTAAAACCAAAAAAAAAGATATTAAAAAAAATTAAAAGAGGAGTTATAAAAATTGGCAAATAAATGCTTGCGGTGGTTAGATAAGAAAAATCCAGAGTCTCCTGCTCTAGTTTTTGATTTGTCTATAGTAAAGAAAAACTTTTTTAATTTAAAAAATATGTATAAAAATATAGAAGTGTTCTATGCGATTAAAGCTAATCCTAATAAAAAAATTATAAGGCTATTAAATAGATTAGGCAGTTCATTTGATTGTGCTAGCATAGAAGAGGTGAAAGCTTGCATTAGTGCAAGAGTTCCTTCAGAAAAAATATCATATGGTAGCACTCTTAAAAAAGAATTAGATATAGAGAAAGCGTATAATCTAGGAGTAAATCTATTTGCATTTGACTCTCAAGAAGAGTTATTAAAAATATCTAAAAAAGCCCCTGGAGCTAATGTTTTTTGTAGATTAATGGTTCCCAATGGGGGTTCTGAATGGCCATTATCAAAAAAGTTTGGTTGCTCTTATAAAACAGCAGAAAAACTTATTTTACAAGCCAGAGAACTAGGTTTGAATCCAATTGGAGTTTCCTTTCATGTGGGTTCTCAGCAATTATCTTTAGAAACTTGGAAAAAGGCAATAGTTTATGCATCAAATGTATTTAAAGATCTATCTAAAAAAGAAATTATACTTAGCTTTCTAAATTTAGGAGGAGGAATGCCGACCACTTATAAAAATAAGATTAAAAATTGCAAAATTTATTCTTCTAATATCCTAAAATCTATAAATGATAATTTTGGGAATTTAAAGCCAGTAAGAATAATAATTGAGCCAGGAAGATCTTTAGTAGCTGATGCTGGTGTAATAGAAACTGAAGTTATTTTAGTTTCATCGAGAGGTCAACATTGCAAAAAAAGATGGGTTTATATTGATGTAGGAAGATATAATGGTCTAGCCGAGACAGAGGGCGAAGCTATTCATTATGAAATAAAAGCAAAGGCATCAAGAAAAGTAAAAAAAGAAAACTTTATTTTAGCTGGTCCATCATGTGATAGTCATGATATTATTTATCAAAAAAAAGACTGTATTCTGCCTTCTAACTTAAAAAGTGGAGACAAATTAAGAATACTTTCTGCTGGTGCTTACACAACTGTATACAGTTCTAATTTTAATGGAATTAAAAGTATCTCTGAATACTTTATTGAATAGAATTTAAAAAAATTTGAGAAAGTTTGGAGAACTAAATGCACTTTTTCTAATATCTTCATTATAATAAGATGTTTTTATTTTTATTTTTCTCTTAATTACCTTACTTCTTCTCATATCAATCTTATTTGAACTCCAAACTAATGCCATATAACCTCCTATGTAAGAGGGTACAACAGTCAGTATTATGCCATTTTTTTTAAAAATTTTATTTACATATTTAAGAACTTCTTTTGTTTCAGATTTTTGTAAAAATGGAACACCACTTTGAAATATAGCAATTCCTTCATCTCTTAAAATATTGTTTACATTTTTGTAAAAGCTTTCCTTAAATAAACTTTTCCCCGCTCCTACAGGATCAGGCCTATCAGCTATTATTAAATCATATTTATTTTTTGTACATGCAATAAAGTCAAAAGCATCTTGAAAAAAAAGATTAACTTTTTTATTACGCAAGGAGTTTTTATTAATTTTTTTAAAATGTATAGAGCTTAGTTTTACAACTTCTTTATCAATATCAACCAAATCAATTTTGTTAACAAAATTATATTTAAGTATTTCCTCTGCTACTGCTCCATCGCCTCCACCAATAATTAAAATTTTTTTAGGGTTCTTTAAAACTTGTATGGCTGGATGCACCAACATCTCAGAATATGCAGCTTCATCTTTTTCTGTAATTTGTATTATCCCATCTAAAACTAAGATTCTTCCATAAATTGGCGTATCAAATATTTGTATTCTCTGGTATCTAGATTTTTTATCCACTAGAGTTTTATCAACGGTAATTTCTTGTTTAAGACCTTCATGCAAAAATTCTCTAAAAATAGCCTTCATTCATTTCTCCAGAAATATTAATTAATCCCACTTAATCCACTCTTTATTATTTTTTCTAGTAAACATAGGAAATGAATTACTTTTATCAAGTAATTTATTGCTTTTTTTAAGATTTATCATTCTATTAATTAAAAACTCTGTTACGTCTGCAATAGGAAGTAATTTCGCTTTTCGTATTTCTACCCATCCTAAATCTTCGAGCTCTCCGTTCGATTTTATTGTTCCTACAAAATTTTCATAATTAGCTATGAAAAATCTAGCATGAAATCTAATTTTTAAATAACTAGGGGTTATTGCTCTACCAAAATAGAATAGATTATCAAAGGATGGAAATAGAGACTTTTTTAAAAAATTATCCCAACTGTTATTAAGAAGAAGGTTTTTTGAATTTGATATTACATCTTTTTTAGCCAGGTATAGATTACACTCCTCTGCTGTTTCTCTAATTCCTGCAAACATAATAGCTTTTGTGTGATTATCAGATCTAGTTTTAATTTTATTTTTATTAATACTAGCAGATAACTTAAAAAGTTTATTTGCTTGATAATCTATATGATCTACTGCGCCACCAGGAAAAACATAAATACTTGGCATAAATTTTGATTTAATTGGTCTTTTCCCCATTAATACATAATACTTATTATACATTTCTTTATATATTATTACACTGGCTGCATCTCTCGGTTTTGAGGGTTTATTGCTGTTTTTTATCATGCTAATTTTATTAAATAATTTTACTAAAAAATTGTAAACTAATTTATTTCTTTATTTATATTATATAGGCTTTAATATAATCAAATGAATAAACATTCAATAAACCATTCTTTAAAAAATTACGAGAAAATTGAAACAGTTAGTTTTTTAGTAAGAAAATTAATGGCACCTAATCCTAGTCCCTTTACTCTTTATGGGACTGGTACTTATATTATAGGAAGAAAACAAATTTGTATTATAGATCCTGGCCCTTTAATTGAAAGCCATATAAATAAAATACTAAATTCTGTAGATAAGAATTTGATATCTCACATACTAATTACTCATACGCATGCTGATCATTCTCCAGCTGCAAATATTATAAAAAAGGAAACAGGTGCCAAAACCTATGCTTATGATTCATACCCTAAGGGAATAATAGGAAATAGATTTGAAGAGGCACATGATAAAAGTTTTACACCAGACGTAAAGTTAAGGGATAGCGATATGGTTCAGGGAAAGGACTGGACTATTAAAGCTATTCACACCCCTGGTCATACCTCAAACCACTTATGTTTTTTTTTAGAGCAAGAGAAAATACTTTTTACTGGAGACCATGTAATGGGTTGGGCAACAACGGTAGTAGTTCCTCCAGATGGTGATATGGATGATTATATTTCAAGTTTGAAAAAACTTTTATTACATGATTACGGAATTTATTATCCTACTCATGGTAGCCCAATAAAAGAACCAAAAAAATATGTGAGAGGATTAATTGCTCACAGAAAAATGAGAGAAATGCAGATATTGAATGAATTAAGAAAAAATAGTTTATCTGTAGATGACATGGTTCCAAAGTTTTATTCAACTACTGACAAAAGATTATGGCCTGCTGCTTCAATGTCCTTATTGGCTACATTAATTAGCCTGGAAAAAAAAAAAAAAATATTTTCTAAAGGAAGTGAGTTAGAAGACAATCAAAAAGTATGGGTATACAATAATTTTATAAAATAAGTATTATTATGATTTTAAATAGAAGTTATATAAGTAAAAATAAGGATATTTTTTATAGTGTGGCTATAGGAAACTTTGATGGCATTCATTTAGGTCATAGGTTTATTTTAAATGAACTTAAATCTTGTAAAAGAACTGATAAAGACAAAATAGCCGTAATAACTTTTAATCCCCACCCTATAAAAATACTAAAGCCCAGTCTATGGAAAAAAAATTTAATAAAATTTCGTACTAAATTTCGTTTATTAGAAAATTTAGGCGTTGATACACTATTTCAAATTCCGTTTACATATGATTTTAGTAATATCAATGCTCGTTTTTTTATAGAAGACATATTAATTAAGAATATTCAAATTAAAAATATTTTAGTAGGAGAAGACTTTAGGTTTGGAAAAAATAGGGAGGGTGATATTCGTCTTTTAAAAGAATATGCAGAAAAAAATAAATTTAATTTAAAGTATTATAAAAAAAAAGGAACAAATGAAAATTATTACTCTTCTAGCATAATAAGGAATTTAGTCAAATCAGGTGATTTAGAACAGGCTAACTCTTGTTTAGGATATTATTGGGAAGTTGAAGCAAAGGTAGTAAAAGGAAGGTCTAAAGGAAGAGAATTAGGCTATCCAACAGCAAATTTAAACTACTCTTACCAAATTGCACCTGCAAATGGTATTTATGCAGGTTTGATAAAAATAGAAAATGAAAATATATGGAGACAGGCGGCTATTTCTACTGGTACGAGACCTCACTACAAGGGAAAAAAGAAAATACTAGAAGTACATTTACTTTTTTTTGCAGGTAATTTATACCAAAAGAGGTTGAGAGTTGCTTTTATAAAAAAAATCAGAGATGAAGCTAAATTTCAAAGTGAAAAAGCTATGGTGCAGCAAATGGATAGAGATTGTAAATCTGTACAAATTATATTGAAAAACAGACACATCAAAAATGACAATCAAGGAATATGATGAAAGATACTAAAAAATATAATGATACTTTAATGCTTCCTAAAACTAAATTTGAAATGAGAGCAAATCTTCCTGAAAAAGAACTTCAAACTTTAAAATTTTGGGATGATATAGAGTTATGGAAAAGGTTAAGAGATGCTAGTAAAGGGAAGAAGAAATTCATTTTACATGATGGCCCTCCTTATGCTAATGGTCCAATTCATATGGGCACAGCTGCAAATAAAATTCTAAAAGATATCATTAATAGGACGATGCAGATAGAAGGATATGATGCAGAATTTGTACCTGGTTGGGATTGTCATGGCTTACCGATAGAATGGCAGATAGAAAAAGAATATAGAAAAAAAGGTCTAAATAAAGATGACATAAATATTATAGACTTTAGAAGAGAGTGTAGAGACTTTGCTTCTAAGTGGATAGAAGAGCAAAAAAAATCATTTATAAGGCTATTTGTATTAGCAGATTGGGAAAATCCTTACCTTACTATGGACTATAAGGCAGAATCAATTATTTTAAAGGAATTTAGTAAGTTTTTTTTAGATGGAAGTTTGTATAGAGGGTCTAAGCCAGTCATGTGGTCACCTGTTGAAAAAACTGCTTTAGCTGAGGCTGAAATTGAGTATAAGGACATTATATCTAAATCTATTTACGTTCCATTTAAAATAATAGAAAGTCAAGAAAGAGAACTAATTGATACTAGTTTAGTTATTTGGACTACTACTCCATGGACTATCCCTGGAAACCAAGCTATTGCCTATGGAGAAAGTATAAATTATGTGCTAATAGATGTAAACTTCTCGGAAGTAGGTATTGCAGCAAATAAAAAACTTATAGTTGCCAAGGCATTATTAGAAAAAGTAGTTAGCTTTTGTAATATTGAAAAATTTAATATAATTAAAGAGTTTAAAGGTTCTATTTTAAAGGGCTCTATAGCTCATCACCCTCTTAACAAAAAGGGTTATGAACAAAATACGCCGTTATTAAATGGAGAGTTTGTTGATGATAGTGAAGGTACAGGCTTTGTACATGTTGCTCCATCATATGGAGAAGATGATTTTTATTTGGCTAAATTAAATAATATTAAGATTAAAGATATAGTTCATGATAACGGAGTTTATAAAGAAAAGACTCCTTTGTTTGCAGGAGTGCATGTATTCAAAGCAGAAGTAAATGTTATAGAAAGCTTAAAAGATGAAAATAATCTAATTGGAGTAAGAGAATATAGTCACTCATATCCTCACTCCTGGAGGTCAAAAAAACCAGTAATATTTAGAACTACTCCTCAGTGGTTTATAAGTATGGAAAAAAATAAACTAAGAGAAAAGGCTTTGCAGGGCATAGAAAGTACAAAGTGGATGCCTGCTTCTTCAAAAAATAGAATAAAAAAAATGGTAAGTGATAGACCAGATTGGTGTGTTTCAAGACAGAGATCTTGGGGTGTTCCTCTTACAATATTTATTGATAAAAAGACAGGGGAGCCTCTTAAAGATAAAAATATAATGGATAAAATTATTTCAGATGTAGAAAAAAATGGATCTGACATTTGGTTTTCTTCAGATGCCTCAAAATTTCTTGGAAAAGATAGAGATCCAAATAATTATGAAATTATTAGAGATATTCTTGATGTTTGGTTTGATTCCGGTTCTACTCATGCATTTGTCTTAGAAGATAAATTGAGGTGGCCAGCAGACCTTTATTTAGAAGGAACCGACCAACACAGAGGTTTCTTTCAGTCTTCCTTGTTAGAAGCTTGTGGTACCAGAGGTGAGCCTCCATATAAGAGTGTTCTTACTCATGGCTTTGTACTAGATGGTAAAGGAAGAAAAATGTCTAAGAGCTTAGGCAATGTTGTAAAACCAGAAGATATTTTAAAAAATTCGGGAGCTGATATTTTAAGATTATGGGTAGCTACAACAGACTATACTGAAGATATGAGAATAGGAGATGAAATTTTATCGAACTTAAACGATTATTATAGGAAAATTAGAAATTGTTTTAGATTTATTTTGGGAAATATTAATAATACTAAAATTGAGGATTGTTTAGATTATGATAATTTAAGAGAACTTGATAAATATATTCTTGCAAAGCTTTTTGAATTGAGTGAGAAAAGGTCTGACGCAATAAAAAATCACTCATATCATAATTTTTATAAGCAACTTTTTGAGTTTTGTTCAGTAGACTTATCATCTTTCTATTTCGATATAAGCAAGGATATATTATATTGTAATTCCTTAGTTAGTAAGGAGAGAAAATCAGTAGTAACAATCCTGTATCATCTTTATGATAATTTGACGACCTGGTTTGCTCCAGTATTATGTCATACCATTGAAGAGACTTGGAAAGAGTTTCGAACAGAAAATTTAAAAAGTGTACATTTAAAACTTTCAAAAAATTTACCAGATTTTTGGAAGCAAGATGAATTAGTAAATAAATGGAAACTAATCAGAAAGGTGAGAAGAATAGTAAATACTGCATTAGAAAATGTTAGAAATCAAAAACTAATAGGCTCTAGTCTAGAGACTGAAATATATATTTATGTAGAAGACCATAATCTACGAAAAATATTAAAAAATATAAAAATGAAAAAAATTTTAATGGTATCAAAGTTTAAATTTTTAGATAACACTTATGATAAAACGCCAGAAGCGCTATATGAAACTAATATTAAAGAAGAAAATATATTTATACAAATTAAAAAAACAAACTTTTTGAAGTGCATAAGATGTTGGCAATATGTAGAAGAAGTAACACCAGAAGAAGAGCTTTGTTTAAGATGCAAAAAAGCATTAGCTAGTAATGAATAAAAAGGTTTTTCATGAATATTTTTTTGAGTGCTTAGCAGCATTTATATTATTAATAGTAATTGACCAAAGTACAAAAATTTTTACTGCAAAGATAATGCTCAATAATATGTTTGAAAACATAGAGATATTTCCTTTTTTGAACATAGTTTTTGTTAGAAACACTGGAATTAGCTTCGGGCTATTTAGCGATGGTGGCTTGTTAGGTAGATACTTTTTTACTTCATTTGCTATTGTCTTGGGAAGTATATTACTAATTATTTCTTTCTTCACAAAAGAAAAATTAATGAAGCTGTCTTTATTAATGATATCTAGTGGAGCTATTGGAAATGCTATAGATAGAATATATTTTGGTGGTGTAATAGACTTTATAGATTTTTTTATATATACTTTTCACTGGCCTGCGTTTAATTTTGCAGATATTTTTATTACCATTGGGGTAATACTATTATGTTTTGAAAATATTTTTGGTAAAATACGTAATGACTAAAAAATTGATGATTAAAAAATCTTTTGCTCTATTTTTTTTACTTTTATTATCTTCGTGTAGTTTTTTAAATCCTCAATCTTCTAACGAATTTACGGTCACAAAAAAATCACCATTAGTTATGCCCCCAGATATGAATATGGCTCCACCAGAGAGCAAGGAAGAAAGAAAAAGAAGTTATAATGCCGAGAAAAGTTTTATCAATGATGATAAAGTAAGTGTCGAAGATATCCTAACAGGGGAAATTAAAACTAAAAAAAATATCAATACTAATAAAACAGTAAAAATAAAGAATACTAGAAAGAAACTTGTAAATAAAATATTAAGAACTAAAGCATCTAAAATACTTGAGTGAAGCTAGCAAATAAACAATTGAATAATATATGTTTTTTGATATTAAAAGCTGGAATAATAAAATCAGTTCTAAGGAATTTCAAAATAATAAAAAGGAAATTCGTAAATTACTAGATTTAAGAAATAATAAAAAACTTCTAAATGAGTTTAATTTTTTAAATCAGGATATTAAATTATTAAAAAAAAAAATATTTGATATTAGCAAAGTTTTTATGGGATTTGAAAAAATTCTACTATTAGGCACAGGGGGCTCTAGCTTAGGAAGTAAAGCCATTTTAGAGGCAGCTTCAAATGATAAAATAATTTTTATAGAAAATATTGACCCCAAATATGTACTAAAAAAAGTAAAGAGTGTTAAAGAAAAAAAAAATATTACTTATTATTATTAGTAAATCTGGAGAAACATCTGAAGTAATTTCTTTATATCAAGTAATAATTAATTATTTTACTAATATATTTAATTTTAAAAAAAACATTATTATAATAACAGAAGAAAAAAACTCTACTTTATACAAATTATGCAAAGAAAAAAAAATAAAATTTATTGAACATAATTCTAAAATTGGTGGTAGGTTTTCTTGTTTTAGTGAAACAGGTCTAATACCAGTAAAATTGGCTGGGCTTAATAGTAATTATATTAAAACTTTGTCAGATAATATTACCAAAGAGTGCTTATATAATAATCAATTCTCTTTAGCCGAGAATATTTCAATTTTATACCATTTTATTAAAAATAGTAAATATGTAGGACATACTGTTCTATCTTATCAGGACTCACTAAACCCTCTTGTAATGTGGTATAGACAGTTGTGGGGAGAGTCTCTAGGAAAGCAAGGAAAGGGAGTTCACATTATTCCTGCTACAGGATCAATAGATCAGCATAGTCAATTGCAAATGTGGTTAGATGGGCCAGATGACCTTTTTTATACAATTATTATACCTAAAAAAAGAAAAATTGATTTCAAATTAACAGATAATACCAAGTTTTTACCTGCTTATTTAAATAAAAAAAAGCTAGGAGATGTTTTAAATACTATGGCAATAGCCACATATAAAGAGCTGGTAAGGGTTGGAAAACCAGTAAGAGTAATTTATTTAGATGATGATAGCTTATACCCTGCTATTAAATTAATGTCATATTTTATGCTAGAAGTTGCATTTTTAGGTAAATATTTAGGAGTCAATCCCTTTGACCAACCTGCAGTAGAAAAGGTAAAGTTGTTAACAAAAAAGCTATTAATTAACAATGCATAAAATTAGAGTTCTACCTGATCATATAATAGATAGCATTGCAGCAGGAGAAGTGATAGAAAGGCCATATTCAATTGTAAAAGAATTGCTTGAAAATTCTATTGATGCAGAAGCTAAAAATATAGAAATTCATGTGGACAGCAATGATGATGCTAAAATTACTATTTCCGATGATGGAAAAGGCATTAATGAAGAAGACCTACAATTATGTGTCAAAAGACATGCTACTTCAAAAATATCAAATAATGATTTATCAACTATACAAACACTAGGTTTTAGAGGTGAAGCACTTTATGCTATAGCTTCTGTATCTAAAATAGAAATTATAAGTAAAACATCTAATATGGAGAGTGCAGTAAAAATCATTGTTGAAGAGAATAAGGTTTTAGAAAATAAACCAGCCAAAGGTAAAGAAGGAACGCATATAGTAGTAAAAAATTTATTTAAAAATTTTCCAGTAAGAAAAAAATTTCTTTCTAATGCAAAAGCAGAAAATTATTATATTAAAGAGATTATAAAAAGTATTGCAATTTCTCATCCCGAAATAAGCTTTAATTATTTTGAAAATACAAAGCCTAAATTAGTGTTGCTAAATAGAATAAAAGGAAAAAGTTTTGAAAATAGAATAATAGAGATTCTTGGAAGAGATTTCTTTGAAAGTTCACTTTATCTAGAAGAAAAAAAAGGCTTATTTTCAATTAAGGGATACATAAGTATTCCTACTTTCAATAAATCTAGCTGGAAAGATAGTGTAATTATAGTAAACAATAGAATAATTAAAGATAGAAAAATTTTAGGATTAATTAAGGCTGCATATTCAGGTTTATTAGCAGGTAATAGATTTCCTGTAGTTGTTTTAAGTCTAATGTGTCCCTTAGAGGAAGTTGATGTTAATGTACATCCTAGGAAAACAGAAGTAGGATTTTTGGATAGAAAAAAAATCAATTCACTTTTGATAAAAGTTATTCGTGATAGATTAGATAATGCTGGATTGATTAATTCTGGGATATATGAGAAAAAACTTATTAATAAATTTTCTCACGAAGACAAAAAAAATATTTATACAGAACCGATATCTTTTTCTCAAGAGACTACAACTTATTTGAAAAGTGACTCTAAATTACAAATTGAAAAAAATGATAAAAAAGTTTTTTCTCATGATATTTATAGGTTAGGTTTTGCAGTAGCACAAATTAATAATATGTTCATTATAGCTCAAACAAAAGATAAGATAATTTTAGTAGATCAGCATGCCGCGCATGAAAGGATAGTTCTGGAAAAACTAAAATCCTCTTATTTAAACAATAAGATTGATAGACAAGTACTTTTAATGCCAGAAGTTTTAGAAATAGAAGGAGATATAAGGTTATTTTTAAATAATAAAGAGAAAATAAAAAAATTAGGAATAATATTTGAGGAATATGGAGAAAATAACTTATTAGTAAGAGAGTTACCAGGTATATTAGGTAAAATTAGTATCAAAGAACTTTTTGATGATTTATATATACAACTAGAAAAATTCGATGAAGTAAATTTAAATAATTACCAAATTGAAAAACTATTCTCTAGCATAGCTTGTCACAATAGTATACGTGCTGGAAGAAAGCTTAATATTGAGGAAATGAATAATCTATTAAGGTTAATGGAAAAAACTCCTAATTCCGGGCAATGCAACCACGGAAGACCTACTTTTGTTGAACTAAATATAAAGGATATGGAAAAATTATTTGGAAGAACCTAATTAAAAATTAAGAATATTAACTTTATTCTTCCATAATGCTTTTCATGTTTTATGTATTTACTGAACTTCTTTTTCAGTTGAAAATTTTTTTCAGTTTCACATATTAAAATTGATTTTTTTTGTAATATATTTAGATCATTTATTAAGTCTATAGCATGGTTAAGTACACCCTTTTTGTATGGAGGATCAAGGAAAACTAAATTATATTTATAAGGCAGACTTTTAATATTAAAAAAGTTTTCGTTAATAGCATGAGTATCATTTTTAATATTTAAGTTTTTAATGTTGTTTAGCAAAAAATCATATATTTCCATATTCTTTTCAACTAAGGTGCTATGCAATATTCCTCTAGAAATAGCTTCAAATGATACAATTCCTGTTCCAGCAAAAGCATCTAGCATATAGCTTTTATTTTTCCAATTTTCTAAGTCCAAACTATGTATTAATATATTAAAAATGGCTTGCCTGATTTTACTAGATGTAGGTCGTAAAATAACATTATTAAGTGACTTTATTTTTTTTAACTTAAGTGAGCCGGCTGTTATTATCATAGTATTTTAATTTGAGTTTGTTAATATTTAAAAATTTAATTTCACCTGATCTGAGTGGACCTATTTTATAAGGTCCGTACTGAATTCTAATTAATTTATTTACGCTGTATCCAAATCGTTTAAAAACTTTTCTAATATGTTGATTTTTGCCTTCATTTAATTTAACTAATAACCAACTATAGCTCTTTGTTTTTTTTAGTATTTCTATTTTTATTATTGAGTAAAATTTTTCATTTATAAAGGTACCCTTGTTTACTTTTTTTAAAATACTATCGGAAATTATTCCTTGAATTTTTACTTTATAAACTCTAATAATTTTTGAGGAAGGTTTTTCTAGATAAGCTTTAATTTTTGTATTATTAGTTAATAAAATTAAGCCCTGAGAGTTAAAATCTAATCTTCCTACTGAGTGCAAGCTTCCTTTAATCATTCTGTTGATATTTTTTGGAATTAAATCATATATTTTTTTTCTATTTTTCTCGTCATTATGTGAACATATTACACCTTTAGGCTTATTAAGTGCTAATAGAGAGAAGACATTGCTATGATAAGTAATTTTTTTTTTTTTATAAAATAAGTTCATCTTTCTTTTTTAGAGGCCTTTATAAAACTTTTAAAAAGCTTGT
>MDTC01019208.1_pt1 | contig 13072 bp, 12 predicted proteins | sample 811181 | NCBI WGS metagenome assembly MDTC01 (sample SAMN05326644, study PRJNA326480) | marine metagenome | isolation source: seawater | place: Pacific Ocean: North | collected 2011 | reverse complement strand
AGCCATTGATAACCACGCGTCAGTCATTCTCCAACCTAAGTCAGGAGCTCTTTTACCGTAGTCCATGTGACCGTATATTCTAACACCGTCAATTTCTTTTACATCGTTAGAAAAGAAAGTAGCGATATCTTCATAAGCAGACCAGTTAACTGGTACACCTAACTCATATCCATATTTAGCTTTAAACTTTTTCTGAATATCTTTTTTATCAAACCAATCTTTTCTGAACCAATAAAGGTTAGCAAATTGTTGGTCTGGTAATTGATATAATTTTCCATCTGGACCTGTTGTAAATTGAAGTCCGATGAAATCTTTTAGATCTAAAGTTGGTAAAGTAACATCTTTACCTTCTCCTGCCATCCAATCAGTCAGGTTAACAGCTTGTTGCATACGAGCGTGCGTACCTATCAAGTCTGAGTCATTTACATATGCATCATAAATACTAACGTTAGTTTGCATTTGTGTTTGCACAGCCATAACCACATCACCTTCACCAATAATTTGGTGTGTTACTTTAATACCAGTTACATCCTCAAATGCTTTTGTAAGCACTTTAGACTCATATTGGTGAGTTGGAATTCCCTCTGAAACTACTTTTAAAGACATTCCTTTGAATGGCTTTGCAGCTTTTTGGAACCATTTTAGTTCTGCAATTCTTTCTTTTTCAGAAATTGCTGATAGACTAAATTCACCTTTAGCTAAGTCAGTAATTGCGTCTGAATAAGCAGACGTAATCACAAATGAGTATGCAACAAAGGCTATAAATATATTTCTTATTTTATTTAACATATAATTTCCCTCATTGTTGTTGATTGTTTTTGTTCGTTAATAAAATTAAACAGCAAATAAGAAAATTAGTAAAGTACTTTAGCGCGCAAGATTTATATAAATTAAATGTTTTTACAACTTTAAGTTGTTGTACTTAGCGTCTTCTTAATTGCTTTTTGCCATCCTTTTACTAAACTAGTTCTAAGCTTAGCTTTAATTTTAGGATTAAAATTTTTATCCAATTGCCAATTTTTAGAAATATCTTTTAAAGATTTATAGACACCAATTTTAAGCCCTGCCATAAATGCCGCCCCTAATGCTGTAGTTTCTTGTACCTTAGGTCTTAAAACCTTTATGTTGATAGTGTCTGACAGAAATTGTGAGAACCAATTATTCATTACCATTCCACCGTCGACTTTAACAAGTTTGGGTCTCAATCCATCGTGCTTCATGGCTTCAAATAAATCATACGTTTGATAGGCAACTGACTCGATTGTTGCTCTAATAATTTCTTTTGGTCCTGTATCCCTTGTTAGACCGCTTAAAACACCTCGTGCATTTGCATCCCAGTATGGAGCACCAAGACCGGTAAAAGCTGGAACTAAATATATTCCTTTGTTATTTTTTAAGGATCTCACAATTTTTTCAGTTTCGGAAGCTTTATTAAAAAATTTTAATTTATCTCTTAACCATTGAACACCTGCTCCAGCTATAAATATTGATCCTTCCATAGCATAAGTTGTTTTGCCTTTAATACGATAAGCTATTGTAGTTAGCAGTCTATTCTTTGAATAAATAATTTTATTTCCAGTATTAAGCAAAACAAATGCACCAGTTCCATATGTACTTTTTAGTGAACCGGGTTCGAAGCAACATTGACCTATTGTAGCTGACTGCTGATCACCTACTACGCCAGTAATAGAAATTGGTTTTCCTGTAATTGATGATTCTGTATAGCCATAATCATCAGCACAATCTTTAACTTCTGGCAAAATATGTTTTTCAATTTTTAAAAGTTTTAAAATTTTATCATCCCATTTATTTGAGACAATATTATAGATCATTGTTCTGCTTGCATTTGTTGCATCGGTTGCATGAACCCTGCCTTTTGTAAGTCTCCAAATTAAGAAGCTGTCAATGGTTCCAAAAAGTAATTGTTTTTTATTCATCAATTTTTTTGCAAGAGGCACATTATCTAAAATCCATTTAATTTTAGTGCCAGAAAAATATGAGTCTATCAACAATCCTGTGCGGTTAAATATAAGAGTTTCATTGTTTTGCTTTCTCAATTTCTTACAAAACTCTTCTTGCCTACGATCTTGCCAAACTATTGCATTATAAACAGCTTTTCCTGTTTTCTTGTCCCATAAAACAGTTGTTTCTCTTTGATTGGTAATACCTATTGTTAAAATTTTACCTTTTAATTTTTTACTTTTGATAATAGCGTCTCTTAATGTTTTTTTAGTGGTGCTCCAAATTTCTTCCGGATTATGTTCTACCCAACCGCTTTTTGGAAAGTACTGAGTAAATTCTTTTTGAGATGAATAAACAGGTTTACCTTTTAAGTCGAAAAGAATTGTTCTACTTGATGTTGTTCCTTGATCTATCGAAATGATAAACTTTTTCATTGCTAATTAAAATATTGCCAATCCAATTCAAATTTTTTGTCTTCTAATATTGCATTAATCATGCCAAGCATTAAAGGTAATTTTTTTTTATCGAAATCTTCGTTTACTTTTTTTCCAATTTCAATAGCTAAGTCAGCTCCTTCTACTGTAACTTTTGACATTTTATTTTTTTTTGCCTCAGAGAATATCATTCCTTGACCAATATAAGACCCCATTAAACTATTTCTCCCTCCTCCAGAACTTACGTAAAGATCTCCTAAACCAGCAAGCCCTTTTACAGTTTCTTTTTTTCCTTTTAAATGCTCTACAAAAATTTCCATTTCTTGAATAGATTGTTTTATTAAAGCTGAAGCAGTGTTTAAATAATTTTTATCTCTAACTTCCTCAGAAATATTGTTGCTACACAGTCCTTTCGCAGCTCCTACAGCCATTGAAAATATATTTTTTATTGCAGCAGATACCTCAACTCCATTCAAATCATTGGAATAAGATGTGTGGTAGTAATTTGTATTAAGTAAACCTGCAATTTTTTTTGCAATAGAGATATCTTTATTTGCTATTATAACACTACTGTGAACTCTATTTGCGAGACCAGTTGCAAGGCAAGGTCCTCCCACAGCTGAAATGCTAACTTCTTTAACCCCTTTGTGAAAAAGCAGCCTCTCCAATTTATCAACCAATAATTCATAACAATTATTGTGAATACTCAGACCTTTAGTAAGCATTAACAAATTTGGGAGTTTTTTATTTTTGTAAACTTGATAAAGTTGATCGGCTACCCATTCAATACCCTTTGAACTAATACCAAGAACAATCAAATCTATATTATTATCAAATGTTGATTCAAACTTTTCAAATTTAATCAAATTTATTCCATCGGGTATATTTGTATTGAGACCTGGATGTAATCTTTTATTCTTTTGAATTGCGTCAATAAAATCATTTTCTAAATGAGTGCCTAAAATATTAATTTCATGTTTGTTATCTAAGCAAGGGTATGCAAAAGCTGTTCCCATTGCGCCAGCACCTATTATCACAATTTTTGACATAAATTAATTCTTTCTGATGACTTTTTTGATAATTAAAAAAAGAGATATTAACTCAATTCTTCCCAGAACCATAAATAAAATTATAAAGACTTTAGAAGATGTTAATAAATTTAAAAAATTAATTTCATCTAAACCATAAAGAGTAGAATTAACTGTATTAGTAATAGTTAAAATAGAAAGTTTAAAAGAATTTTCAAAATTAAGTCCTCCTGCTGCTAAAAAACTGGATAAAATAAAAATACTTATAAAAAAACAAATAAAAATTAAAAAAGAAGAATTTAGATTATCATTATTAATTTTATTCTCACTTTTTAAAATTCTTTGATCTGTAACAATATTTGGGGTTACAAGCTTGAACAACTCAACAATTGTAGATTTAAAGAGAATATATATGCGAATAAATTTAATTCCTCCCGAATTTGAAATTAATGAACCGCCGATAATAGTTAAAAAAACAAAAAATAAATAAAAGTTTTTTGGAGGGTTGTATGAAGATATGCCTGAATTACTGACGCTGCTTAAAACATTTAATAAAATTTCAAGAAATGAAATTTCCCCTATTGAAAAAAAAAGAATTATACTAAACAAAACTGTACATCCAAGAATTATTATATCCTCATAATGTTTTTTGATATTATTAAAATTAATAAAAAGATTGTAAAAAAAATAAATATTTAAAGCTGAGAAAATTAAACCAAGAGTTAATAATATTTTTTGTGAAGAAAGCTTTATAATATCAGACAGTGCATTGGTTGGTAAAAAAGCACCTGCAGAACTAACCGTCATAGCTAAATTCAAACTATTAAAAAGTCTAATGCCTGAAATACTAAATAAAATAAAAATTGTAGCTGTTAAGAAAGAGTATAGAAAAAAAACTTTGACAATAATTTTTTTTGTATCTTTGTGTAGATTGTTGGCTTTGTCTGGATTGAATACTAAATATGTTAACTTATAATTGTTTTTAAAATTTGAGAAAACTAGTATTAAAAAAATCAAAAAATACAATCCGCCTATCCAATGAGATGTAGATCTCCAAATTATAAGGGTTGGATCTAAGAATTTAACGTTAGAAAATATTGAAAATCCAGTTGTAGTTAAACCTGATACTGCTTCAAACAAAGAATCAATAAAAGATATTTGATAATAACTAAAATAATAAGGAATAGAAATTAATAAAGAAATAAAAAAATAAACGACAAAAATTAGAATCAACTGCTCGTGAAATTTAATATTTTTTTCTGCATTTCTGCTTATGAAATAAAAAAAAACTAAAAAAAAGACCGAGATAAATAACGTTATTAAATAAGAATTGAGATTTAAATAATGATCGAAATACGATGAATATAGAATATTTACAAATGATAAAATAAATACGGGCCAACAAGACAAGCTAAGATAATAAGATATGCCTTTAAAATTCATTATTAAATAGAACTGATTCTGAATATACTCTCAACTTCTTTCAAAAGTTCCCTTTTTGCGAGAAAAACAACTAAATCATCTTTTTCAAATACAAAATCTGATTTTGGAATAATTACATTTCCTGCTCTTAAAACTGATCCTATCCTTATATGTTCTGGTAGATTGGAATCTCTAAGTGATTTATTGAGTAGTTCTGATTTTTCTAAAATCTCTGCTTCAATAAATTCATACTCGCCGTCTAATACTGAATAAACAGTTTCTATTGTTCCTTTATGAACGTGTTCCATTATTCTAGAAACTGTAGTCATACGAGGGTCAACAAGATCATCAATATTCAATGATTTTTGAAGCAAACTGTAATTTGATTTATTTACTATAGCTATTGTACGTTTTGCTGGACTATATTTTTCAGCTAGTACGCAAACCATAATATTATCTTCATCATCATTAGTCAGAGCTAAAATTGTTTCTGTTTCTTCAATATTTGCCTCTTTTAAAATTTCTTCATCGAGAGCATCGCCGCAAATTACAATTGAGGAACTTAATTCTGTTGCGATAAGTTCTGCTCTTTCTTTATTTTTTTCTATTATTTTTACTCGTGCTCCTTCAAAATCAGTTTCTAAAAATTTAGCTAAATTTAATCCAATATTTCCACCACCAACAATTAATATTTTTTTTGCTGTCTTTTCCTCGTGGCCAAAGGCTTTTAAGATTTGTGTAATTTGATCAGTGCTAACAACCACATACGCTTTATCACCATCTAGCAATTTGTCAGCTTTTTTCAAAAAAATAAATTTATCGTCTCTTACAGCACCTACAATGTTGGCTTTAAAATCTGGAAATTTTTCTGTTAAATTCTTTAATGATAAGTTGATAATAGGACAATCTTTTTTAACCAAAATTTCTAAAACTTTTATTTTTCCTTCTGCAAACGGAACATTATCGAGTGTTCCTGGTGCTTCTAGCTTTCTAAAAAGAGATTTAGCGACTTCTGCTTCAGGTGAGATAATCACGTCAATTGGTAAATTAGACTTATTATAAAGCTTGCTCCATTTACCTTCTAGAAATTCTTTAGATCTAATTCTTGCAATTTTCTTTTCCACGTTAAATAAGCTGTGAGCAAGTTGACAAATAATCATATTTGTTTCATCATTTCTTGTCACAGCAATAATCATGTCTGCATCTGCTGCACCAGCATTTTCAAGCACAGAAGGAAAAGTTGCTCTTCCAACTATTCCTTTTACATCCTGGGTTTCGTCTATTTTTTTAATGTCGTCAGAAGATTGATCAATCACAGTAACCGAGTGACCTTGAGCAGACAATTGTTTACTGATTGAAAAGCCAACTTTACCGGCTCCACATATTATTATATTCATTTTTAGTTGAGACCTTTTATACCTAAAGATTTTAATTTTCTATGAAGAGCTGATCTTTCCATTCCTATAAAATCAGCTGTTTTTGATATATTTCCGTTATTTTTCCTCAATTGATTTATCAAATAGTTAGTTTCAAACTGCTCTCTTGCTTCTTTGAGTGGAAAGGACAAGGTGTTATTTAAAATATCTTCGTTGTGTAAAGATTCTGGGTTTTCTTTTAATATATCTGTCAGTAACTTATTGGTATCTTTTTTATCCTCGTGCAAAGAAAGTATAGTAACTCTCTCTATAAGATTTCTCAGTTCTCTAATATTACCTGGCCAGTTATAGCTATATAATAAGTCATTGTTATCATCGATTTCAGACTCTGGAACACCATTGATTTCAGCAATTTTATTTTTAAAATACTTTATTAATAAAGGAATATCTTCTGTTCTAGACTGTAATGGAGGTAAATGAATAGGTACAACATTTAACCTGTGATAAAGATCCTCTCTAAACTTTTTCTCTTCAATTAAATTTTTTAAATCTTTTGATGAAGAGGAAATAATTCGAATATTTACATAGATATCTTTCGTTCCATTGATCCTTTTAAATTTTTGATCAATTAAGGTTCTTAAAATATTTGACTGTATGTCAAAAGGTATTTCTGAAACTTCATCTAATAATAAAGTTCCATTGTTGGCTTTTTCTAAAACACCGTAATCAATAAGCCCATTTTCGTACTCTTCTCCAAAAAGTTGTTTTTCATATTTTTTTTCTTGTAGTAGTGCTGCATTAAAAACTATGAATGGGTTGTCACATCTAGAAGAATTTTTGTGAATTTTTCTTGCAACAAGTTCTTTACCTGTTCCTGTTTGACCTGAAATTAAAACTCTACTTTCAGCTGCTGCTAATTTTTCTATAGTTTTTTGAATTTTAACGATTTCAGTACTTTTTCCAATAAGATCAAATGAGTGAAACAGCTTATTTTCAGCATTGTTTTTTTCCTTTTTAATAAATGTGACCTCCATTGCTCGTTTAACGTAATTTAATAATTTTTCGGAAGAAAAAGGTTTTTCTACAAACTCGTAGGCTCCAAGTCTAATTGCCTCTACTGCTACTTGAACGTTAGCATGTCCAGAGATCATAATGACAGGTAGAGTCTTATCTCTAGATACTAATAATTTTAATAGATCTATGCCATCTTTATCACCTTTGTCTAATTTAATGTCTACAATAGCTAAATTTGGTAACTTGGTATTGATTTCTTTTAAAGCTTGCTCGTAATTTGCAGCAGATCGTATATTATAACCATTCTCTTGCAAAATATTACAGATTAAAAAACGTATATCAGCATTATCATCTATAACTAATATTTCTGTTTTCATTTAATTGATTTTTAAAAATGTAATTAAAACTTTTGCGCCTGGATCATTGTCTAGAATTGTTAATTCTCCTTGGTGCTCATTAACAATTTTACTGACTATGGGGAGACCAAGACCGGTTCCATTTTTTTTTGTTGTAAAATATGGTGTCATTATTTTAGAGGTATCTTTAATACCTATACCATTGTCAGCCAATGATATGCTTATATAATCAATATTTTCATCAATTTCTATATTGATTTTACCTTTAAAAAGCTTGTTTTTCTCTTTTTTTTCGGCGATTGAGTCTTCAGAATTTTTTATAAGATTTATAAAAACTCTATACAGCTGTTCTTCATCGCCTTTAATAATATTTTTCTTTGTATTTGAATTTATGTAAATTTCATTTTTAGATGACATTTTGTAAAAATCTACAGCTCTATTAACAACATCATCTATTTGAATTTCTTTAAAAATTGGACTAGGCATTCTTGCAAAACTTGAAAATTCATTAACCAAATTTTCTATATCTTTAATTTGTCTATTTATGGTAGACAAATAACTTTTAAACTCATCTTGTCCATCAACAATTTTATTCTGAAATTTTTCCTTTAGCCTGTCGATTGATAACTGTATCGGCGTTAAGGGGTTTTTTATTTCGTGAGCTAATTTTCTAGCGACACTTTCCCATGCAGCATAACGTTCTGCTAGTAAAAGTTTTTCTTGTTGTTTTTTTAATCTAATTATCATATTGTTGAAATTCTTATTTAGCATTGAAAATTCCTCATCAGTTTCAGATTCTGGGACTTTGCTATCCAAAATTCCTTTACTAATGTTGTCAGAAGCTGCGATCAAGTTTATTATTGGTCTCGTTAGTCTATCTGCAAATGCTATAGCTACGATGGTCGAGATAAATAAGAGTAAACCTACAACTAAAACATAAATTATTGCAAAAGTAATTTTGATACCTGATTGCTTATTTTCGACGGTATAATAAAAATTTACAGCTTGTTCCGTTTCATTTAAATATTTAATAATTTCAAGATCTACATTTCTTGAAATAAATAAATAAGTATCAATTAAACTATTTAATTTAATCATCGCCGAAGTTTTGTCTTCAATATTATTTGTAATTGATACTGGAACACCTTCAAGTGCTTGATTAAATTCTTCTTCGGAGGGTCTAGTAAAATTTATAGAATTATTGGAGTCAGAAAAAATTATATTAGCAGAGCTATCAATTAAAAAGATGTCATCCACTCTTCTTAATAATTTTTCTGATCTTGCTACATTTTTAAATCTATCTGGAGCAGAATAAAATAAAGTTGAAGCTCTATTTAATCCGACGCTCATTAAAAAAACATCTGACTCCACAGTTTTTTTGTTCTGATCTAAATAATTTTTAGCAACGTCGTAAGAGCTGTTTACAGCTTTGGTTATTTGAGTATTAAAAAAGTTTTGAAGCCCATAATTAAAAATAAATAAAGAAAATAGTGCTATTAAAAAAGATGGAATAAAAGTAAATAAAGTGAATAAAGATATGTAACGAATGCTTGTTTTGGCTCCAATTTTTTTATTTTTAGTTAAAAAATATAAATTTGAACTCTTTTTAAATACAATCAGTAGAAATACTACGAGCAAAGCTACGTCAAAAGCTAATAAAAGTTGCAAGTTTACGTTTGAGAAAGATAATAATTTTGGATTAATAAATGCTAAAAAAGTAAGTATACATAGGCCAATACAAATTATAGAAAGTGAAATAACTAATTTAAAACCTTTTAATTTATTAAACATAAGAAATATCAATAATTTATATAAACATAATATAATTTAACTCAATGAGCTTTTCTTTTATTTTATTAGCTGCCGGAAATAGTAGTAGATTCAAATCTAATTTACCTAAATCATACCACAAAATAGCTGGTAAAACATTAATAGAACTCTCAATTAATAAAATTAAGTAATTTAAACAATTTAAAAAGATAATTATTGTTTATCAGAAAAAGCATTTGAAATTATTAAAAAAGATTAATCTTAAAAATGTAATAATGATAAGAGGAGGTAAAACTCGACAAGAGTCTACGTTTAATGCTTTATTATACTTACAAAAACAAAAAATTAAATCAAAAGTTATGATTCACGACGCAGCAAGACCTAATTTTTCAAAAAATTTAATAAAAAAAATTTTATTTGAAGCAAAAAAAAATGATACGATTATTCCAGTATTAAAACTACAAGATGCTCTAAAAAAATATGAAAAAAATAAAATTTTGAATTTAAAGAGAGAAAAATTTTTTTCAACCCAAACACCCCAATGTTTTAATTTTAATAAAATTCTACACTACCATAGAAAAAATAAAAATAAATATTATGATGATGACTTTTCGTTAATAATTGATAATAAAAAAACTAAATTTATAAACGGAGAAAAGAAAAATTTTAAAATCACCGATAAAATTGATTTTGAATTACTAAGAAATATTCATAAGTCAAATATAAAAATTGGTATTGGTTTTGATGTACATAGACTTGTAAAAAATAGAAAACTTCTTTTAGGTGGAATTAAGATTCCATCCTCTCTAGGAACATTAGGACACTCAGATGGCGACCCCTTACTTCACGCAATAATTGATGCAATACTTGGTGCCTGTCAAATGGGAGATATAGGTGAATTATTTTCTGATAGTAAGATAAAATATAAGAATGTGAGTTCTTCCTTTCTTGTAAAACAAATTATTGAAAAAATTAGAGATCAAAATTTTGAGATTAATAATCTTGATGCAAATATCATAATTGAAAAACCTAAAATTAAAAAATTTAAAGATAGAATTGTTAGCAATATAGCAAAATTATGCAAAATACCTTTGACAAGAATTAACATTAAAGGGAAAACAACTGAGAAACTAGGCGTGATAGGTCAAGAGAAGGCTATTGCAGCTGAGGTTATAGTTTCAGTTATTAAATATGATTAAACAATTAAATATACTAATTCTTACCATGTTGGGGATTGGTAATTCAAAATACGCACCGGGAACAGTTGCCTCTTTTGTGACTAGCGTGCTTTTTGTTTGTTTTTATAATTTTCAGGTAAATATACTTTTGTTAATTTTGTATATATTTTTAATATTTATATATTCAGTTTATTCTATAGAAAATTTCAAAAATTCATTTTCTAGTATAGATGCTAAAGAGATAGTTATTGATGAATTTATAGGACAGTCAGTTCCAATTTTGACTATTTATAATCTAATTGAAAAAAATAATTTAAGTCATTTTATTTTGTTTACTTTTGTTTCTTTTGTTTTGTTTAGAATTTTCGATATATTAAAACCGTACCCGATTAATAAAATCGATGCAGAAATGAAAAATGGACTAGGCGTTGTCTTAGACGATATAGTTGCTGGAATTTACTCTGCTGGGGTTTTGATAATTTTTATTTTTTTATTAAATTATGAATAAAAAAGCAAAATACGTAGTTAAATTGCTGACAAACAAAAAGATCGATTTATCAGTGGTTGAGTCATGTACAGGAGGAATGTTGGCTCAGATTTTTACTAGCGTTAATGGGGCTTCAAAAATTTTTAAGTTCGGTGTGATTACTTATTCAAACAAATCAAAAATCAAATATTTGAAAGTACCTTCAAAGATAATACAGAAATATGGAGCAGTAAGTAAAGAATGCTGTAAAATTATGCTTATTAAACTTTCAAAGATTACAAAAACGAAACTCAATATCGCGACAACAGGTGTGGCTGGACCTACAGGTGGAACAAAATTGAAACCAATTGGTCTTGTTTATATTGGTGTAAAAAATAAAAAAAAAATAATTATTACAAAGTATCAATTTAAAAATAAAGGTAGAGCTTATATTCAAAAAGCTACTGTGAAAAAAGCTTTAGGTTTAATTATAAAATCTATAAAATAATTTATCTAAATCGGGTAACTAAATTTCTGTATATTAACTATTATCTCTAACAAATGCGCAATAAAACTTGTAAAAGTTAGAAAAATTAAAAATACGTTAATATAAAGTAAAAAAATCAAAGTATTTCTCTTTTTCTTTCTTTTTAATAGATCCTTGTCTTCTGGAAACCATTCTTTATTCTGTGACTTAAAATCATATGAAAACATCCAGTAAGTTAATTCAGTTTCATTAGGGTCTCCTGTTCTAATAGCTTTGATATAAGAAATTAAGAATTCACAAATAATATACAGAAATATTAATAAAAATGTAACGCCTAACATTACTTGTATAGTTTAATTGCTCTTTGTTCAAAGGCATCTGCAATTTTATTTAATCCAAAATTAAAATAATTTTTCATTATAATGTTTAAGAAATTACTTTTAAGTTCAAAATCTATGTTAAAATCTAATTCAGTTTTGTTGTTTATTTCTTTAAATTTCCACTCATTTTTAAGATACTTTAAAGGGCCGCTTATATTAGTTACTGTTATTAAATTTTTTTTTTTTGAGTACAGAACTAGGCTAGAATAGGTTTCGTTTATAAATCTTTTACCAACCTTAAGATCTGCTTCGATTTCTATAAAGTCCTCTGTTTCATTTTTCTTGTAAATTTTTCCATCCAAACACCATGGCACAAATTGAGGATATTGTTCAATGTCTAGAACCATATGGACTAAGTTTGTTTTGTTACAAGAAATAATTTTTTTTATTGAGGCGGACGACATTCAAGCTGTTTATTTCTTGCATCTTGTAATTTTTTAAAGTCTTCGTCTGCGTGATAAGATGACCTAGTTAAAGGAGAGGAAGATACCAACAAGAATCCTTTTGCTTTGGCAATTGCATGAAGCTCTTGAAATTCTTTTGGGCTATAATAGCGGCTCAAAGGATGATGTTTCACTGAAGGTTGTAAATATTGACCAATAGTTATGAAGTCAACTTCTGCGGACCTTAGGTCATCCATAACTTGAATAATTTCTTCTTTGTTTTCTCCAAGACCAACCATAATCCCAGATTTAGTAAAAACTTTTTTATTAAACTGTTTAGCATTTTTTAAAAGTTCCAGTGAAGCAAAATATCTAGCTCCAGGTCTTACAGTGGTATAAAGTCGTGGAACAGTTTCAATATTATGATTGAAAACATCAAGATCAGCTTCAAGGATCTTTTTGTAGGCTTCTCCCTTTCTCAAAAAGTCTGGTGTTAAGACTTCAATTGAGGTGTTTGGATTTTTTTCTCTTGTTGCTCTCACTACTTTATAAAAATGATTTGAACCTCCGTCTTCCAGATCATCTCTATCAACAGAAGTAATAACAACATGTTTAAGTTTAAGTTTGTTGACAGCATTTGAAATTTTATAAGGTTCAAACGGGTCTAAATTTTCAGGTTTTCCAGTTTTAACATCACAGAAGGCACAGGCTCTTGTACAAGTATCACCCATTATCATAAATGTTGCATGTTTTTTACTCCAACATTCAGTAATATTAGGACAATTAGCTTCTTGGCATACTGTAACAAGTTTGTTT
>MDTC01192402.1_pt1 | contig 13073 bp, 12 predicted proteins | sample 811181 | NCBI WGS metagenome assembly MDTC01 (sample SAMN05326644, study PRJNA326480) | marine metagenome | isolation source: seawater | place: Pacific Ocean: North | collected 2011 | reverse complement strand
CAGAACTCATTATGTCTGGGCTTCCAACAACCATTGAATTAGCAATTTATTCAATTCTTTTTGCCATCTTTTTAGGAATACTTTCAGGCTTGGTTGCCTCATTAAATCCAGGAAAACTATTGGATATTGTCCCAATGTCGATCTCCTTGTTAGGAATATGTATTCCTTCGATAATTTTAGGACCGATACTAGTTTTGATTTTTGGAATTTGGTACGAAGTTTTGCCTGTTTATGGATGGGGTGACAATCCTGGGGATAAGATACTTCCCACTATTACTCTTGGTACTGCTTATGCAGCTATTTTTGCAAGACTAACTAGGGGAGGGATGCTTGAGATCCTTGGTCAAGATTTCATAAGAACAGCAAGAGCAAAAGGCATCTCAGAGATGAGAATTGTTTTAGTACATGCCTTAAGAGGTGGCATATTGCCAGTGATTAGCTTTTTAGGACCAGCCATCGCAGGATTATTAGCAGGTTCATTTGTAGTAGAAACCATTTTTCAAATTAATGGGGTTGGTCGTTTTTACGTCCAAGCTGCATTTAATAGAGACTATACGATGATTCTTGGCACTTCCATTTTATTTACTTTTATGACTCTTTCGTTTGTATTGATTTCAGATATATTGGCAACTTTTCTGAATCCAACTCTCAGAGATTCAGGGGGACTAGAATAAAATGTGGAAAGAATCATTTAAAGAAATAAGAAACAATAAAATCTTATTATTTTCTTTGAGTTATACCCTGTTTTTAATTTTAGTAGCTTTATTCGCTCCTTTTATCTCGCCTTATGAAGTTTCGGAACAAAATCTAGCGCTTGGAGCATCTAGTCCATCTTATGAGTACATTTTAGGCACAGATGTTTTAGGAAGAGATCTATTTTCTAGGATTTTATATGGAAGTAGGATTTCCTTATTGGTTGGTTTTTTAGCCACCTTTGTTGCAATAACTATTGGCCTTTCTTATGGTGCGGTGTCTGGATATTTTGGCGGCAAAGTTGACTCTTTAATGATGCGGTTTGTCGATATTTTAGATGGACTTCCTTTTGTAATTTTTATAATTTTAATACTAGTTATTTTTGGGAGAGATATTTATTTCTTGTTTATTTCTATAGGAGCATTTGGCTGGCTATCCATGGCTAGAATTGTTCGTATTCAGGTTTTGGGATTAAGAAAGAAGGAATTTGTGATATCTGCTCAAATTATGGGCGCAAGTTCGATGAGAATATTATTCAAGCATATCTTTCCAAATGTTTTAGGCACTGTAATTATTTATTCAACTTTGCTAGTTCCACAATTTATGTTGCTTGAAGCTTTTTTAAGCTTTCTGGGTCTTGGTGTTCAGCCACCTGATAGCTCTTGGGGAATTTTAATTAGAGAAGGAGCTAGTACGATGGAGGAATATTGGTGGCTATTAATATTTCCAGCCGCTTTATTTTCTTTAACTTTGTTTACTTTGAATTTTCTAGGTGATGGCCTAAGAGATATTCTTGATCCTAGAAATACACAAAAACTTGAGAACTAATTAATTTCAGAAAGCTTTAACTCTATTATTTGTCCTGGATAAATTAAAGTCTCATTTGGGATATCATTCCATTTTAAAATCCATTCTTTAGGTATACCAAACTTGTTTGAAATCTTACTGATACTATCTCCTTTTTTTACAGGATAAGCTATGTTGTTTTTAGGAACAGGTTTTCTTTTTATTTCTTTAAAGTATTTGGGATAAATAAGAATTTTCGTATCTGTTAGTAAAAATCTTTCTGGGTTAAGGTCGTTCCAAATGGATAAATCTCTAATTGTGACACTGAATTTTTTTGCAATTGACCACATGCTATCTCCTGCTTTTACGTAGTAAATATCAGGTTTATTTAGGTAATCTTTAATCCAGCTTGGTCCTCTGGGAACAATAAGTTCTTCGTTTTCGTAAATCGTATCATCTTTGAATCCATTTATTTCTTTTAAGAGAGCAAAGTCAATGAGGTATTTTTTTGCTATTGATGTCAGAGTATCTCCTTTCTTAACAAGATATTTATCCCATTGAACTAACTCTGAAGGATCCGTATTGTCCAAAATAACTTGAAACCTATCTGCAATTCCTACGGGAAGAAGTATATGAAAAGGCCCATTTGGATCAGTTGCCCATTGGTTGAAACCAGGATTGAGTTCATATATTACTTCCAGTTTTAATCCAGAAATATTTGCTACTTGCATCAAATCAACCTGAGAAGGCAGTGTGACTAATTGAAAATATGGTCTATTAGGTAAATTAGGAATTACAACACTGAATTTCTCTGGATTTTTTATTACTTCTATCAGTGCCAAAAGTTTTGGTACATAGGCTTTTGTTTCTTTTGGTAAATTCAAAGACCAGAAATCGATAGGTAGTCCTTTATTTTTATTCTTTTTTATCTCTTTAGATATTCGATTTGGTCCTGCGTTATAACCAGCAATTGCCAATAACCAATCATCATATTTTGAGTGAAGTTTGATCAGATAATCATAGGCTGCATCCGTTGAAGCAACAATATCTCGTCTACCATCGTACCACCAATTTTTTTTAAGTTTTTGCTCTCTAGCAGTACTTAAAATAAATTGCCAAATACCCGAGGCTCCTGTGGCTGACTGAGCATAAGGGTCAAATTGACTTTCTATGAAAGGCAGTAAAGCTAATTCAACAGGCAAATCTCTCTTAATTGCTTCATTTACGGTGTAATAAAGATAGCGTTGACCGTTTTTTGCTAGCCTGTTGATTACATATTGATTGTCGTTATATTTTTCTAATTCATATTCTACTGAAGGGTGATCTAAGGAATAACTGAAAGACATTCTTTCTCTGATATCACCCCAAAGATCTTTTTGCGATTGACTAAAAAAAGAACTACAGAATAAACATAAAAAAAGAATTAAAGTTTTAAACAACATTTTAAAAATTATCCTTCCACTCTCTTATGGCAGCTAATACTTCCACAGGATCTAAATTCGCTTGCTTTGTGTAATTCTCTGCATTTTCTTTGATGCGGTCAACAGATGTTCTTAGGAAAGGATTTATTTTGTTTTCTAAGTCAATACTTGATGGAAGAGAAATTTTGTTAGATTCTCTTAAAGCATTTACTTCTTTGTAATAATTTTTAAGCGCAAGGTTATCTGGCTCAACTTCTAAAGCAAATTTTAAATTACTCAAGGTGTACTCATGCGTACAAAAAACTTTAGTCTCGGATGGCAAACAAGAAAATTTATTTAAAGAGTTAAACATCTGAAGAGGCGTTCCTTCAAAAAGTCTTCCACAACCTCCAGAAAATAAAGTATCACCACAAAACAAAGAGTTGATGTCTTTTGAATAATACGCAATGTGATCAAGGGTATGACCTGGAGTTTCAAAAATAACAAATTCAGTATCCAAAATTTTAATAATGGATTTTTCAGACAACTCTTTTTTTATTCCTTGAATGTGTCCACCTTTTGGACCATAAACTTCAGGATTCCATTTTTCATTGAGTTTTATTATTCCACCAGTATGATCGTAATGATGGTGGGTAATCAAAATTGCTTTCAATTTTAAGTTCTTTTTTTCAAGATAGGATTCAACTGCCTCTGAGTCACCTGGATCCACAACAACAACAGAATCATTCTTTCTCAAAGCCCAAATATAATTATCTGAAAAGGCGGGAATAGCTTCTATATAAGAAATCATTTTTAAAGTAATATTAACATCTATCTCAATTCTTATTGATGTCTGAAAATATAATAAAGATTTTTACAGATGGCGCGTGTAAAGGCAATCCTGGTAAAGGAGGATGGGGCGCTTTGATAATAGATAATAACGAGGAAATTGAGATTTATGGCGGAAGTCTTAACACAACAAACAATAGAATGGAGCTTCTAGCTACCATTAATGCTTTAAAATTTTACGACGACTCAAAAATCATAGAGCTTTATACGGATTCAAAATATGTTCAGAATGGAATTACAGACTGGATTGATAATTGGAAAAAAAACGGATGGCTGAACGCATCAAAAAAACCCGTAAAAAATATAGAACTTTGGAAAGAACTTGATGCAATGTCAAAATTTCATAAAGTCGATTGGTTTTGGGTAAAGGGCCATAGCAATCACCGAGAAAATGATTTGGCAGACGCTCTAGCTAACAGAGGCATAGAAGAATTAATATGAGACAAATAGTCTTAGATACTGAAACGACAGGTTTAGACATTGCTAATGATCACCGCATAATTGAAATTGCATGTGTTGAAATCATCAATAGAAAATTGACAAATAACACATACCAAACCTATTTAAATCCAGAAAGACAAGTAGGTTCATCTTTTAAAATACACGGTTTGTCTGATGACTTTTTATCTGACAAGCCAGCTTTTAAAACTATCTATCAAGAATTTTTGGATTTCATTAAAGATTCAGAATTGTTAATTCATAATGCTGAGTTTGATATTGGATTTTTAAATAAAGAGTTGGAACGTGCTGATGTAGACACAAAAGTTGAGAATCACGTGAATAATATTGTTGATACTTTATCTTTAGCTCGAGAAAAGCATCCAGGCCAAAGGAACAGTTTAGAGGTTCTTACTGATAGATACCAAATTACTGGATACGATAGAAGTTATCACGGTGCTTTGATTGATTCAGAGATCTTAGCAGATGTTTATCTTGCAATGACTGGAGGGCAAAGAGATTTGGGTTTTGTTGATAATTCTGGAAGGGATATAAATACAAAAATTTCTTCTAGCCCAAAAAACAAATTCAACTTAATTCAAGTAAAAATTTCAGAAGACGAAACTAGATCTCATGAAAATTATTTAAAGTCTTTGAAAGAAATTAATCATGGAAGTAACTAGATTTGCTCCAAGCCCAACCGGTCATCTTCATTTAGGAGGAGCCAGAACAGCACTATTTTCTTACCTTTTTGCAAAAGCTAATAAAGGAAAATTTCTTCTTAGATTTGAAGATACTGACCGTGAACGATCAAAAAAAGAGTACATTGATTCCATTATTGATTCTTTAAAATGGATGAAAATTACTCCTGATGAGGAACCTGTCTATCAATCTAAAAAAATCTCTAATCATAAAGAAATTGCATTAAAACTCTATGAAGAAGGTTTTGCATATGCTTGTGATTGTAGTGAAGAACAGCTTTCAGAAATGAGAAAAGATCAAATCTCTAAAAAACAAAAACCTATGTATAACGGATTAAATAGGGACAAAAACATTAAGTTTTCTGAAGGAATGGTTTTAAGATTTAAATTTCCTCTGCATAATTCCTCAGCCTTTGATGATCTTATTTTAGGAAAGATAAGCGTTGAAAATAAAGAATTTGATGATTTTATTATTTTAAGAAGCGATGGAACCCCTACCTATAATTTTTCTGCTGCAATAGATGATATCGACATGAAAATTACAACAGTTATTAGGGGCGATGATCATATTACAAATACTTTAAAACAGATAAATGTTTTCAAGGTTTTGGATAAAAAGATACCCAATTATGCTCATTTACCAATGGTGCTGGGCGAATCTGGGAAAAGACTATCCAAAAGGGACGGGGCGGAAGATATTTTAGAATATCGTCACAAAGGTTACTTAAATGATGCTTTGATAAATTACTTAGTAAGACTAGGTTGGTCCTATGAAGAGGAAGAAATATTTTCTTTAGAAAAACTTGAAGGAATTTTTGATTTATCCCATGTAAATTCTTCACCATCTAAGTATTCCCAAGATTTATTGAATTGGTATAACAACAAATATCTAAACTTTTTAACTAGCGATGAGCTGATTTTTAAGCTTAAGGAAGATTTTAAAGTAGATTTTGGTGAACTAGAAAGGGGAGATTTGGCAATTTCTTTATTAGCAAAAGGGGCCAATAACTTGAAAGAAATTAGCGAAGAATCAAAATATTTTTTTCAAGATCCCTTAATAAATCTTGAATCGTCGGGTATAGATATAGATAAAAAAGAGATTTTTATGGATTTTAAAAATCAACTTAATGAAATTGACTTTCAACAAGAAGAAATTGAATCCGTCATTGGTAATTTTCTTAAATTGCATAATCTGAAATTTCCTGAACTTGGAAAGCCATTAAGGATGATCTTAACTGGAAAGCAAAATGCTCCCTCAATATCTGAATTGTTATTCATCTTAGGTAAAGATATATCTTTAAAAAGGATAGAATATAGCCTCAATGATTGATCAAAAATTACTCGATATTTTAGTTTGTCCTGTATCTCACTCAAAATTAATTCACATCGGTGATGAATTAATTAGTAAGGAAGCCAAGTTAGCGTACCCTATTAGAGAAGGTATTCCGATCATGTTGGAGAATGAAGCTCGTAAACTTTCTGATCAAGAACTAAGTGATTTTTAATCCTCAGAAGCTAAATCTCTTTTATTTTCAGCAGACGCTAAACTCGCGTGATTGAAAATGTTTCGAGCCATAGAGGAGCTCTGAATTTTTGATATAGCTTCGTAGATTTTTTTTCTTGCAAGATGTATTTTTTCATTATCTTTTTCTGCGTAATAAGCAACTTCAATCAGATGTGCTGCTAAAGAATGCTTACCTTTTTCTGAGTTTAATAAAGCTCTCTCAATTATCTTTTTTGCTCCTCCTGCCAACTCGATCCATTCTGCTGCTTCATTTTCTCTAGTGTCGGGTAACAATCTATCGTATTCACCATCCCACCAGCCTCCATATCTACGCCATATCATTTTTATTAAAAATTTTGGATCATCATAAACTGGTTTAAGCCAAGGATTATCCATGAATTCAGAAGCAATCTTGACCTGATGAAACACCTCATTTAAAGATTTGCCTTTGTTCATAAGTTGTAAAGTTTGCTCTTCAAGATTTTCTAAAAAAGCTGAAGTTGTTGATAAAGCTACTTTTATTCTTTCTCTGCCGTAAATTGGTAGGCCATGACCAGGTATCATGATTTCAGCTTCTTTTTTTATCATAAGATTTAAAGCTTCAGACCAATCACTAATATATCTTTGAACTTTTTGAGGATTACCTCCATTAGGTATTGCCCAAATAAATAAATCTCCTGGCGCTAATATTTTTCTCTCAGGAATAAAAACCCAAGTATGATCATCAGTCTCGCCGCGACCATGAAACATTTCAAAAGTGCAATTCCCAAGTTTGAAATTAAATTCATCTTCAAAAGTAACGTCAGGATAACGATATTCTTCAGGCCACTTAAAATGCGGAACATTAATTGCAAATTGCCTTCTGTTTATTGCAGTATTCCAGCCGAGTGTTTTTCTGTAACGATCAAAATGATCTGGAAGTAATTTGTGACTATAAACTATTGGTCTTTTCTTTTTTAATCTGTCTGCATCTTCATCAAATTTCTTTATTGCAAAAACATGATCGACATGATGGTGTGTAAAAATTGCTGCTTTTAGCTCTTCTTCAGGACGCCATTTCTTTATCTCCTCATAAGCAGAGTCAATATCAAGTTGACTACCTGCATCCAACATCACTAGGCCATCGTTTGTATCAACAACATACATTCCACCAATACCTTTTATACCTAATAAATTATCAGAAAGTTCTGTTGAACCTTCATAGAAAGTATGAACAGGATGATGTTCAAATTTAGTATCCAATTTGCCTTGCCAAGCAAGCTCAGATAATTCTTTTAAATTATTCATTTTTTTTTCCATTGAATAAGTCTACAAGACGAAGTATCTTAATTATAAATAAATTTTTTGGGGAGAGAGCATGAGTTATTCAAAACCACTTGCTGGAATTAAGATAATAGAAATATCAACAATAGTAACCGCATCACTAGCTACAATGATGATGGCAGATCAAGGTGCAGAAGTTATAAAAATTGAACAATCAGGTATTGGTGATCCTATGCGTTACTTAGGTACGCAAAAAGGAGGAATTTCAGCATTATTTGCAAACTGCAACAGGGGTAAGAAATCCATAGATTTAGACTTAAAAGCAGAAAAAGACCTAGAGATAGCAAAAAAACTAATTGCCGATGCAGATATCCTGATAAATAACTTTAGGCCTGGAATTATGGAAAAAATAGGACTAAGTGAAAAAGTATGTAAAAAGTTAAATGTTAATTTAATTTATGCATCAATAAATGGATTTGGTGACGAAGGCCCTTTTTCTTCATCACCGGCATATGACCATGTTGTTCAAGCTATGGCAGGAGCAACTGATATTCAATCAAATCAAAATGAACCAGAATATATAAAGACTTTATTATGCGACAAGATTACTGCCTATACAGTTTGTCAGTCTTTATCCTCAGCACTTTATAAAAGGGAAAAAACTGGAATTGCAGACCGTTTAAACTTGTGTATGTTAGATTCTGCTGTTTTTTTTCTTTGGCCAGATGGCATGATGAATCATACTCTTTTAGACGAAGATGTAACTAAATTGCCAGCTATAACTAAAACTTATAATTTATATAAATGTAAAGATGGATATATTTCAATCGCTGCTTTATCGGATGCCCAATGGTTTGGTATCTTTCGAGCTCTGGATCTACCTGAATTAATTGAGGATAGCAGATTTAATAACGTATTAGCTCGAAGTGAAAATATGCTTGAGTTAGTTGAGGCTTTATCAATCTTTGAATCATTAACAGTAAAAGTAGCATTAGAGAAGTTGCAAAGAGAAGATGTTCCTTGCTCCAAAACAATCTCTTTAGATGAATTGATGGTTCATCCTCAAATAGATGCAAATAATCTTTTTAACGCAATTCAAAGCATTCATCAGGGCCAAGTTCGAGCTTTAAGATATCCTACTAAATTTAGTGGCAATGAAATGTTTAATGACTTAGCAGCACCAGCATTGGGCGAACATAAAGCTGAGATTCTTAAATCTTTATAATTAGTTGAACGCTTTAACTAATAAGCAAAGAATTGGCTATGGCATTGGCGATATTGCAATTTGTTTTTACTGGTCTGGAGTTGGTCTATATCTTCTATATTTTTATACAGACATCGTTGGCATCAGTCCTTATTTAGCCGGCTGGATTTATGCATTGGGAATTGCTTGGGATGCAATCACCGATCCATTTATGGGTTATTTGGCTGAAAGAACGGTTTCAAAAAAAGGTAAATATCGACCTTTTATTTTTTTTGGAACAGTCCCATTAGCACTCTCCTTTATTTTGCTATTTTGGATCCCACCTTTTACTGGTCTTTCACTGTTTTTAAGCTTATTAATAATTAATATTCTTCATCGAACTTGCTTTACTATTGTAAGTGTTCCATATTCATCCTTAACACCCAGATTGTCGTCAGATAGCGAAGAGAGAACTAAATTGACAACAGCTCGTATGATCGGTGCCTCTTTTGGTACGTTATTGATGTCATCATTAGGTTTTCCCCTCATTAATTATTTTGGTCAAAATAATGAATCAGTAGGAATACTTTATTTATCCGGAATTGCTGGTTTTTTTGCAGTCATCATTCTTTATGCAACATATTTTTCTGTGAGAGAAAATTCAACTCAAGAAGAAAAAATTGCTTATCCTTCTTTAAAAAAACTTATTTTATCAGTCGCTAAAAACTATCCTTTTTGGATTGTTTTTTCTTCAATTCTTATACTGGGTTCAACAACGATCATGTTTAACAAAAATTTAATTTATTACATTAAATATGCATTAGATTTTCATGACTATCAGGGTTTAGTCCTTGGATTAAGTGGTTTAAGTAGTTTTGCTTCAATTCCTTTTTGGTCTTTTATTTCTCTAAAATTGGGAAAAAGAAATACTTGGCAGATTTCAATGACTTTATTATTTTTTGCATTTATGCTTTTTTACTTTTACCAAATAAATACTTTAACGGAACTTATTATTATTGTTTGTCTTATCGGCTTAGCTTCAGGAGCTGGCGGAGTATTATTTTGGTCCATGTTGCCAGATACTATTGAATATGGAGAGTGGAACTCTGGTATTAGAAGTGAATCATCTTTATATGGATTTATGACTTTTGCGCAAAAATCATCTATTGCTGTTGCAGCTTTAATTTTAGGGATTTTACTAACCTTCATAGATTTTACTCCTAACGAAGTTCAAACAACTGAAACTTTGAATGGATTGAAGAACATAATGTCTATCATTCCCGCTCTTGGCATCGCCTTTTCAATTTTATTAATGTATTTTTATCCAATCAGTTCAAAGTATCATAAGGAATTATTACTCAAGATAGAGGCAAGAAAAAATGGTTGAATGGGGCGTCATAGGTACAGGCTCAATTTCTAAAGCTTTTTGTGATTCGATAAGATATTCCAAAACAGGAAGGTTATCTGCAGTTGCAAGTAGATCGAAAAAGAATTTGAAACTTTTTTCAGAAAAGCATCAGGCTACTACTTACGATTCTTATGAAGCACTATTTGAAGATGACTCTGTTGATGCCATCTATATTGGTACACCTCACAATAGTCATTTTGAATTGAGTCTCAAAGCTTTGAGAAATGGTAAACATGTTCTTTGTGAAAAGCCAATGACCATGAATTCAACAGAAGCAATGATCTTGCTTAATGAAGCGAGATTAAAAGAATTATTTTTTATGGAAGCTTTTATGTATAGGTGTCACCCCTTAACGCATAAAATGCTTGAGTTGGTTAAAAAAGAATTTATTAATCAAGAGATATTAATAGAATCATCCTTTGGCTTTACAGCAGATGTTGGAGAAGAACATCGATTGAGAAATCCTGAATTAGGAGGAGGCTCGATTTTAGATATTGGTTGTTATCCAATGTCTATGGCGAGATTAATAGCGGGAACTTTGATGAATAAAAATTTTACTGATCCTGTAAACATGACAACTTCTGGAGAATTATCTTCTGCAAATATAGATTTATCTGCTAAAGCAGAAATAAAGTTCAATAAAGATATTAGAGCCATAATAACTTCATCCATCAACGAAGAATATGAAAATTCTTTGAGAATTAAATCACAAGATAAAGAAATCTTTGTCGAGCAACCTTGGCACTGTGGTCAATTTCAAAATCAAAAAGCATTTGTGAAACTGATAAAAAATGATGAAGTACAAGATTTTGAGATTAAAGATGAAATAGGTCTATTTACTAGAGAAATTGATGAAGCAAGTAATTGTATTCTAGAGGGCAAAATTGAATCCTCTTTTATGACTCATGCCGACTCTTTGAGTAATTCCATTTGGTTAGATCGTTGGCTCGATGGTATGAAGGTCCAGTATCCTGCTAATTCTGTTCAGTCTTCATCTCTAGCAAATTCAGTTTTTCTGAATAAATCCAATAAACTTAAATCAATTCAAATTCCTGAGCTCCAAAAAGAATTATCTCCAATTGTTTTTGGTTGTGATAACCAGATAAATGAAGTTCATGCTTTTGCCATGTTTGATTATTTTTATAGCCAAGGCGGAAAAATTTTCGATACCGCTTATATTTACAACAATGGTTTGAGTGATCGATACTTAGGTAATTGGATAAACTCTAGAAATTTAAATGATGTAGTGGTCCTAGGAAAAGGGGCGCATACTCCGGATTGTATTCCGGAAAAAATTAAACCTCAGATTGAAGAATCTTTATCAAGAGGCAATATCTCTAAGTTAGATGTATATTGTCTGCACAGAGATAATCAAGAAATTCCTGTTGCAGAATTTATTGATGCTCTAAACGAATGTAAAGATCAGGGTTTAATAGAAGTTTTAGGCGCCTCTAATTGGGAACTAGAAAGGTTTAAATCTGCGAATGATTATGCGGACGAAGTAAAGAAAACAGGTTTCAAGGTTTTAAGTAATAATTTCAGTCTCGCAAAAATGATTAACCCTGTATGGCCTGGGTGTATTTCCTGTGAAGAGGAATATCTTTCGTATTTAAATGAAAAAAAAATTCACCTATTTCCTTGGTCTTCTCAAGCTAGAGGCTTTTTCGTTGAAAATGTTGAATTTACTGCCAACGAACATTTTGCCAATCCAACTGATGAAGAGGAAAAAAGAGTTTGGCACGATGAGTTGAATCTAGCCAGGAAATCTAGAGCAATTGAATTGGCAAAAAAGAAAAAATGCGAACCCATTCAAATAGCGCTTGCATATGTAATAAATTTAGAGCTATCTGCTTTTCCTTTGGTAGGTCCTAGAAACTTTTTTGAATTAGATAGCTGCATAGAGGCAACAAATATAATACTTACATCTAAGGAATTAAGATTTTTAGAAGAGGGCGCCTAAACGGCAGCAAGGGTTATTCTATGCAATAACCTTTCATGGCCATCATAACCACCCGTTGCATGATGCATCACAGTTCGGTTATCCCACATGATCAACATATTCTCGTTCCAAGTGTGTTCGAAAACAAATTCATCTTGTGTCATATGTTCGTATAGATTCCATAATAATTCTTGAGATTCGTCTTGAGACATATTCTCAATATTCAAGGTATAAACTGGATTAATAAACAAACATTCTTTCTTTGTTTCAGGATGAATTTTTATCATCGGGTGACTAAAAGTTGCATTAGCCTCTTTTGAAGGCAAAATCTTCATTGCACGCTTTTCTTTTTCCAATGCATAAAAGCCATCATCTGCATAAGGCACTTTAGCGGAATGAATTACTTTTAAGCTTCTCAGTTTATTTTTCATCTCTTTGGGAAGAGCCGCAAAAGCCTTTTCAGTATTTGCAAATAAGGTATTGCCACCAACAGGTGGAATAATTTTTGAGTGTAATAAAGTTGCTGACGGGGGATCTTTCATAAACGACCAATCCGAATGCCAGGTACCGCCAAATGGGCTAGCTTTTTCTTCAGCGCTTCTTTTTATTTCTGCAATATTAGGATGTTCCGGTAAAGAGGATATAAAAGGATCATCTCCAAAGTTACCGAAACTGAGAGCAAATTTTTTAAATTCTTCATGGGAAAGTGGCAGCTCTGAAAAAACAATTAGTCCGTATTCAATCCATTTGGATCTCAAAAAAGAAATATTTTCATCAGATAAATCATTTAAGGAAAAATCAGAGACTTCTACTCCAATCCCATTTCTAGATAAATTTTCACTTACTCTCATAAACTTTTTCAATGAATGATATTGCTGTCTCCCAGGCTGTTATGCCTGGATGCATTTG
>MDTC01176828.1_pt1 | contig 13074 bp, 11 predicted proteins | sample 811181 | NCBI WGS metagenome assembly MDTC01 (sample SAMN05326644, study PRJNA326480) | marine metagenome | isolation source: seawater | place: Pacific Ocean: North | collected 2011 | reverse complement strand
TTTACATGCAGTATACAGATCCTGGAAAAGCATGCTATCTTTACATAAACTCCACTGGGTGTACGCGCGCAGATGGAGAGGTAGTTGGATTTGAGACTGAGGCTACTGCGATATATGATACAATGAAATATATTGGAAATGAAGTAATCTGATTTAAATTTCACTTCTTTGTATTAATATTTTTCTAGGTATACACAGTTGGAACTGGGGTTGCTTTCGGTCAGGCATGCGTTCTCCTGTCTGCTGGACAAAAAGGAAAACGCTTTATGACACCACATGCCACTGCAATGCTTCACCAACCAAAAGTTCCATCAACTGGCCAGAGACAGACTACTGAGCTCCACATTAAATGGAAAGAAGTCTTGGATCAGAAAAAGTCTATGCTTAAGATTTTGGCAGAAACTACTGGGCAAACAGCTGAAAAAATTGATAAGGTAGATCTATCAGTTATTCCACACTTTTTATGATATTATTCAATTTTTATCAGGATATTCAACGACCATTGTACCTAACAGCACATGCCGCGGTTGAATATGGAATTGTTGATAAAATCATCGATAAGTCGGCCAAGGCAATTGATGAAGTGTTAAACACTGAGTCTTGGGATAAAGCCGCAGGATTAGTTAAAATGTAGTACTAGTTTTAGATCTTGCTTTTACACTTTTGGAGTTTTAAGAGTTACAATTTCAATTTATATTGTACCATGGTACCAGTACGCGTAAGAATTTACATATAAAACGAAAATGATAGAACTCGATGAAACCTCCGTATGTGTAAGTATAGCTTCTGGTTGAAGCACGGTTATTTTACGAGTTTTTTTATTTAATTTTTAAAAATATACTCGTAAAAAGGAAAAGGGAAAAGAACTTGCCAATACTAGCGACTAGGGGATACTCAAACGACAAGAAAAAAGTTCATGGCCATACCTTGAATCATTTTATCCTTCACAAAAATTCTTTCCACGGCTTCCTCTAAAAACGGAAGCCTTTTTACTGCCTCAAATTAGTTTTGTTATTCGCACCTCAATATTATGCCTGAAACTTGCGCATTTCATCCGTGAACACATGCAAGATAGCAAATTGGAAACTCAGGTACCCGGCAGTGCTGCACATCTCAAAACGATACACATGTACAAAAAAATGGCGAACCAAGTGGGTTTTTTATACAGAGGGAGGGGGGGTACGAATTTTCCAATAACGTGAACGCAAAAGTCTAGTTTTTTCTCCCTAACTGTGTTGAAATGGTAAATCCCCTCGAAAATAGACTTGCAGTTCACATCATGAGGGACTTTTTTGGAGAAGTCGCTGAAAACGTCTGCACAACGGTAATACAACACGGGGAAACTACTTTCGAGGAAATACTTTCTAAGAGTAGACGTGTTGAAAAGCATAAAATTAAAAGAATGATTTATATCCTTCTGAAACAACGTTGTCTTAGATTCTTCTCGAAGGAGGTAAAAGGGAAAGTAGAAACGAAGTATACCTTTCATTCTAGCGATATTTTTAATTTTATCAGGCATCCAAACTTGCTCAAACATTTTAACTCAAATTTGGAAATTGATGAGTGCAAAATTTTTGTTTATTTATTACTGCACGGTCGTTTGGATTCAGTTCAAAGAAAGTCGATTGACTTCGCGAGTTTCAGCACATCTGTTAATCGAATTTCCATTGATAAACATCTAGAAGATGTGGCTTCAAAGACAGATATGCTTTCTTCTTTACCAATGAATGGCACCCAATATAGAGTTTGGAGTATAAACTCCGACAAAAATGAAGTAAGTAAGTTTTATCTTAGCAATTGTTCAAAACGACAAAGTACAAAAGAGCTAGATGCAGAAAACAAATTAAAAATGGATAGGACAACAATGCGTAAAAATGCGAATCTAACTCCTTTGTTTATGACGATTTCTGAGACAGACAAAGTATCAATACAAAACGTAATTGAATCAGTAGTTCATCAGCGTTTTGGCTTACTTGCAAAACGTATTTTTCGCTTACTATTTGTCAACCGTCGCCTTGATCAAAAAGAAATATCCGAAATGGCAATGCTCCCGATAAAGCAAACTCGAGAAATTTTGTATAAACTTTTCAAAAGCGAATATGTTAAAATTCAAGAAGTTTCTCGTACCTCTGATCATGCTCCTTCACGGACTTTTTATTTTTGGTATGTTGATCTTGAATGCATCAGACATAAAATGATTCGAAATTGTTTCCAAGCATGTTTGAACGTATCGGTAGTTCTTTCCAAGAAATACAGCGATGTTGAACGAGGATCCATTCTTTGTTCTGAGCAAATCTTATATCAGTACTGCGCCGACCGTGGTAAAATGGTAGAGAGGGCTTCCTTTAATATTCAATATTTAGAGAATGTTGCTTTCTTAATTGCAAACATGAGCCAAATAATGGCTACTACCAAATAATGGCTACTAGAAAGAAGTGTTGAGCTTCAATTTTTTATGTGACTCGGCTCTTTAAAGTGTTACGTCTATATTTGTAATTATGACCCAGTAAAGCGCCTACTGCACAGACGGTGGCGTGATATTTCCTATCATCAATTTCACTTTGCAACCAGCTACCATCAAAATGTTGTGTGTTTATCAAAAATTTAGTAGCCCGTTGAATATCTTCATCTGACTCCGGAATTCCGGCACCCTTCAATGCCTGTACAAATTCCCCTGTTATTTCAACATCTCTCACCCTGATGAAATTAGGTAAATTAAATTTCATGAAAGATATCTCAACGAGCCATTCTTCTGGAATTAGACTGTACTGACACCATTCACTTTTGGTGAAGATTTTATGGGTCACAAAGTAGCTATGCTCGCGGAATATATTGTTTTCTAACTTAGAAAAGCGTAAGCTTGTATTATTGGTGCGACAACGAATATCTAAGTCAATTTCAGATCCGTTTTCGATGTGAACTCCATTTTCACGAAAGAAAAATGACCACACCATATCATCATTCAACTCTGAAGCCTTTGATTTAGAAAGCGTGTTTAATTTATTCTGTTTGTTTATACTAAGAAGTGTACTTGAATGCAATCTATTTATCTTTGCGTAAATCTGTCTTCGTAACTTTGCATGTTTCCTTGATAGCTTATATAGTACAAAAATCCCTTCGAGGAGATATTTGATATCTTCGCCCCCTGCACTGAATTGCAAGCACGAATTCAATATTTGCCATTTCTTGACCCCAATGTTTAAATTTCTTTCACAGATATCTACAATGACATCATCACAAGATATTTCCATAAAAAAATAAAGCGTGACTAATACATCACTTCCCCACTCATTGAAGAAAACATCATCATCTATCTTTGAAATAATGAAAGAAATCCCATTTAAGATAGCTCGCCTGCGTGGGCTAAAGACATGTGTGAAGTCAGATATCTCTACAATACTTGAAATCCTTCTTGGGGAAGGATGTCGTGGAATTTTGTTGAAATTAAGCACGCATGAAATCCAAGAAAATACTCTAAAATCAGCACCATAGAGATTGCATGCACAAACAATCTTATTTCTTAACGACATCAACGAGTTCTTTTCATCGACCTCCGTTAATCTGGCACTCCATATATGATTGAATATTTGTGTGATTGCGCTCTCTTCAAAATTTGAATCTATGAGCTTGGGAAGCTCAATAAAGAACGTTTCATATTCATTTCTTGTCCATGGCTTACAACAAATTTCGGAATATGTTCTACCCATTATTGTTTCTACATCCCAAAATTGAACTTTCATAGTACTCAGGAAAACTTTGACCCTCGGTAAATATTCTAAATTAATTATTAAAGTATCTAGTACGAACTGACTGAGCTCTTGATCGAAATCTTGAATTGTACTTTTCGTAAAATCATTACATAAAAAGATGCACTTATCAATAATGCTCGAAAAATTTTGTTGCAAGTTCAGAATACAATATTTGAGCACAGTGCTTCTAATACTTTCGTACAAATTACCATTCATGTTGACTAAGTGCAACGGTCCGCGATTGTGCACGCACTCGTCGTTTATTACTTGTTTCAATGCTTTACAAAGCGCACATTCAAACTGTTCCTGACATATTTTAGAGCACGGAAAAGAGATTTCTTGCATAATTTTTCTATGCAAGGAAAAAACATAGTTTTGCAACAACTTGTATCTCAGATTAGTCTTATGAGTGCTCAGAATTTGTTGAGATACAAAAGGCAAAACGCTATCAAGGAAAATCTTTAGAAAACTTTCGAAAGTATTCATAATTGAATTTTGTGTATATTCCTTTAGACATCCCATGCAGATTGCTAAGAAGTAATATTTAACAATATTCTCCTTGCATTCTGAGATCTCAAGGAAAATATGCGCGATTTTTGAAGGTTTTGCGCCAAATATTAGTCCAAAGTCTATGCACGTATCCAGGGCCAAGAAAGTATTGGAGTTAAAGGCTGGCGCTTTTTCATAAGCCTCCGAAACCCTTTCTGAGAGAAGAAACTCATCGGAAAGAAATGCATACTCACAAATGTTGGATTTTGTAATTTTATTAAGGAGTAACATATGATCCACCAATTCTCCAGAAAAATGTTCATGAGACCATGAAAAATGAAGCAGTTCTTGCAGTAGATACCTGCAATCAGTCACTGTCTCAATTAGTAACGTATGAATTCTGTGGAAGTCTTCAATATAATCTTGGGATGAATAAGAAGAATTGATGCACAGAATATCTATGAGCTTCCTTAGACTAAATTCGGGTATATTCTGGTATTTTGAATGTATAAACACACTGCAATTCTTGCGAAAATCATCATATAACTTAGCATTATAAGTTGTAGTTAAATATTCCAGCGAAGTAAGCTCTCTGAGTCTGAGCAGAACTAGATTTTTCTCAAATTTAGAAGATTGGGGCTCCCTTAAATTATTTACAATAAAAAATCTTTTCCTTTTGTGATGAAAATTTTCAGCCAGGAGGTATTTTAGAAGAATAGTGCGAAATCCATCATCGATTTTCCTTTCGTCACATACTTCTATTACAGTAGAAGCAGAACTAATCACATCATTGTGCATCTTCTCCGAATCAAAAGAGCTTTCCGAAGTTAAGCCAGGTGTATCTATTAGCTCGAGACCGTTTAACAACATGCTTGGGTACTGAATTACAATGTATCGAATAACATGACTGAATTTATTATAGCAGCAGCTGTTATGAAATATAAAAGTCTTAATCTGGTTAAGTTGTTGTGCAAACGTGGAATTATTCCCGGGCATAAAAGATACACACGTTCCAAGAACATTACTTAAGTCTTTTGGGATACACAAGTTTTCAAAATCAATTTCACTGAGATTTGTATTGGGATTTAAACCAAGTATTGATAATGCCTTAAGCAGGCCTCTTGTATTGTTCTTGTCGGGAAAATGCATCTTTATATCTGAGGAAAAACTTTCCGGGAAATGTTCGCCGGTTTCTACCTCCATTTGACTGTATTTTACCGAACGTTTTAATAGATCTAAAAGACTTTGAATCGTTTGGGCTTCATCAAAGACTAAAGTTACTCTTAGTTCAGATCCATACACTATTCGGAAGGGAACTTTAGCACTAGTTGATAGTTCAACTTCAGGTAAAAGAAAGGAACTGGTATGATATTGTGACAACTTTTCTGAGTTTGTCATGAAAAAATTCCTCAGTGTCGTATGTTTCATGTCAAGTTTAGAGTACCTTAAGAAAATATTTGTTGTGAACTCTGAAAAGAAATTCTCTGGATCAGGAATAGAATATATATCCAATGATTCAGATTTTTCATTCCCATTTTCATTCAATTTTTGATATTCTTCATCACTTGGTTTCGACATGTTCAGGATTTTATTCACAATATGAGTTTTACCTACCCCACTTCTACCAACTAATACTGCAATATTCCTTTTACCTTCCGTATGCTCTTTCATTTCCATGATTTTTTGTCTCAATTCGTAGAATTTCTCGCTAAAGATATTGCGTGCATGAACAGGAGAGTTTATAATGTTTTTACTGAGGTTGAGCTGCAGCAAAGAAAGGGAGGCGCGCTCCATTTCATGCAACTTCTCTTTCATTCTCTTCTGTCGAAAAAGTAAAAGAAAATGGAGTTATTACAACATGATGACATTATCCTGTATCAAAGTTGCTCGATTTCCTCCATACACTTTCTATAATTTAAAGTCCGCGCCCGTATGCTCTTCATTATCACGCCGTTAAAGCACTTTGCTTTTCTAATATATGCGACCCCCGTATATACAAGTATATATTTCGACCACTTCTAAATTAGCCAAATGTGAAACCCTAGACTCGAAAGCCCCCAAAAATACCAGCGAAGGGTTATACTCAAATTCGTTTCCAACTTGTCCGTGGAGAACCAACTTCTGATACCCTAACTACAATTATTTTTACTTAGAATCATAAATGAAACACGAATAAATTTAGTTTTATCTGTCATGTATACCTGCAAAATTATGAAGTAACGAGAATGAATGTTCACTTGAGACAATGTGCTTATAGCTCGACTTGTGAATATTTTGGCATGATTACTCTCAATAAATCTAAAGAATACAATTTGCTGAGAACGCATGCGCAAAAACGTCAGAAATCTGTTAAAAGAAAGTACTGTGGAAAGGGCGGATATTATACGCTTGCATGTGACGCAACTTATGAAGTAATTGAAGATTTACTGAATGTTCCTATGAGGTTTATAGTATGGATATTTTATTCTCTGATTTCTTACGATATTTTGGAAGCAAATTGAAGTTAACTCCTGCGAAGAACGGTTTCTGTAATGAAGTTTTTGAGGAATGCTTTTCAAAAATATCATTTATCCTCTTGACTCAAATGCGTTTTAGGTCGAATACAATGACCACACAAAAGCTATCGTTAAAGTATATAGTGATGCTTCGAAAATTCGTATGGAACCTAGCGAGCGGTAAGAATATAATATTGAGCACTTTTGAAATATTTTGTGAGCATTGTAATTAAAGAGGAAAATTCGATGGATTTCTCTGTAATATTGGGATATCACCAGATGTAATAGCAATATCTGAGTTAGGAATAGCTCATGCCTATATCAATGGTAGTTCCATGACGGAAGTTGATATCCATTCCGATGATAAATTCTCAAAAAAACTGGCAAAAATGTATTTTTCAAGAATATGTTTAAACGGATGGATTTATTATATTTTTTAGTGTCAGCAAGCTTCATAGAGAGAATCGAATGGGTCACAAAGGTATTTTCATGTATATATATATATATATATATATATATCCCGGGTTATCTACGTACCAGGATCAGAGACGTGCTTGATCTGGAAATGGATAGATCTTATGTTGCAGGAGATTGAGGACTCGGCCAAGGTGAAAGATTTTTTTAGGTTACTTCAACTTGTTTCAATTAAAAAATGTTGATTCAAAAGTGGCAGGAACTTCCATCATTTGTCAACTACGAGGTTGGTCATAAAACTTTCGTTTTATCAGCTCATAATTTGTTATTAGATTCTTAGGGAAGAAGTTAGAAAAAATCGTTCTATCATTGAGGTTAAAATAAAATGACTATGAGTGAAGGTATTAAGCTTTGGAAAATCATAGGAAGCAAAATTTCCAGTTACTTTAACACACGGTGATTTGAAGCCCTCAAACATTATGATTTTAGAAGATAACTCGGTAAATCAAAGTGCATCATACTGTTGAATATTATTGCTCATTCTTTGAATTAGCTCAAACTTATTGATCTTGAACTTTCTGGATTAAATTATCGAGGATTTGACCTGATGAAATTATATAGAGCAGATTGTAAAGTCTTTTCTGTGAGAATTCCACTTCAACGCCATTTTCATGTTGACTTTCCCTATACATGAGCAGGAAGAATCCTTTTTCACGTTTCTTTATGAGTATCTTGCTGAATACCCCTTAAATAAGAAAAAGAATATTAGAGGTTTCCACATTACATTTTAAAGCAGCATTAAGCAGCATATCCTTTCTCACAATTTTCAAAGGGGAAGTCGAACTACTTGCGTCGGAGTGCCGAACATTCGAGCCCCTGACTTGGCTGGAGGTAATTAATGCTATTATGAAGAAGACGAGTATGATCTCAGATATGACATAACGAAGGCAGCTATCTTTTTCATCTTTCTAGTATGTGTCTCAGAGAAAATGGAAATCGAAACTAGACAAGGTATTTTACTTGTGCTTTGCTATATTCAAGATTTAGCACTATTTTTACAATTATTTTAAATTTTCTTGATATTTCAGCAAATATTTTATTATTCAAAGAGCGATGGCTAGCATACCAAGAATCTCGTTGGCTTCTTTGTAATTATCGTAGAAGTTGAGTTATCAAAAGTGATTATTGCCGGTGCTGTTGGTAAACTCAATTAGTAAGATTAACAGAGAAGGAAGTTTGGAGACGGCTGAATTAGGAGCAAATACCACTACTATAATATACGATGTCACAAGTTTGTAATAATCCAATAATTACATTTATGTCCATTGTTATAATCTCGTGTGATACTACGCAGGTACTGTATATTACCAGGTACTGTGTATATATTTACAAAGACATGACCAGACATGGTGCAACGATCAGACACATCAGAAAAAAATTGTTTTCCGAAAAGGAAAAAGGGAAGAGAAAAAATTACGACCAATGCTCACATATAACTCAGAACTTCCCAAGACCATTTCTAAATTAGCCAAATTTGAAACCCTACACTGGTTTTTAAGTTAGGCTATTTTATAGTTTAGGGTATCATATCTGGACAAATTTTAAAGAAGTGGTCTTAAATAGAGTGTGAGTTGGAGTGACAGCTCCAAAGCAAGAATCAAAAGCTGCGAACGAGAAAGTTTCAGCGCACGAACAAGGAAATCTAAAGAAGGGTATATAAACGACCCCCTTGAGAATGAACGAAGCGCATCTACTCAGTCTTACTTCTAATATCGGGGTAAAGCAGAACACTGTATATGTGAAAGATTCCCAATGTCTCGGTATTTTATTTGAATTTTTGTTTTATACCTTCATCATTTCAGTTTTTGTTCAAAGAAACGCTACAGGATCTAATACGCTTTCTACGCCGTGATTCTACGAGTGAAAGATACGTGATGCTCCAATTGTCAGCATGGAATATCATGAATAAGGATCTTATTCCACTCATACTTACATACAGTCAGAATCAAAACCTGGTCTATCACGCAGGTGAGTTTAAAAATATTATGTGTTCCTGTTCTCATCTTCTTTATAAGTGAAATTGATAGCTTTCTTAACTTTACCCACTGACAAGGGTGCAAACAATCTTCTGGAGCAAAATAGAGCCCATCTCAGCGATTTGAACGCTCTCATCGAAAATGAACACATATTTGCGATTGTCTTAGGTTTAATAATAGAACCATTGCAGCAACTAGAGTCAATTGGAGGAACAAATTTCAAAAATATCGAGTCGAAATCACTTCAGCTGATTTTAACTTTTTATCGAAATTTATTAATAATCGCAGAGGAAGAGAGTAACACAAGAGTTAAGAAGAATCTTTCCTCGTGTCTCTTCAAATACAACTTTTTGGATGTTCTGCTAGTATTGGTTCAGAATCATAAGAGAATTCTCAGTCATGAAGACACAGCTTTGACTATTGAGATTTTGCAGTTATTATTTCGTGACATTCTGCCAGAGAAATTAGCAGAAAAGTTCAGCAATGCGCAAGACATAGAACAAGACGGTTTTGCAAGTGATAGTTTGAAATTTCCTTTCCAAATGAAAATGAGTGTACCCAGGTTCAGCGGAAAGTTTGAGCCAAAAAGTGTGCATCATCCGGTTGAAATGAATAGGAAAAGAAAAATATTACACAACTTCCCCCCTGTCCTTTGCCCAGAAAAGATATATTTTGACAAGAGTATACCTCAATTTTGGAGTGCATTACTAGATTCCACATACTTTGGAGCGTTTGTATATCATGCGTGGAGAGATATTGTGAGAGCTAGTGGGGATGTTGAACAAAGAGCTACAGAGTGGCAAACTAGGTGCTATAATCTCTTGCAATTCTCAACTTTTGGTTTACGTATCCTTTCCAAATTACTTTTTTATAACAATACCTTGAAAGACAAGATAAGCATTAAATCTGTCGCGGATATTTTTGATTCTTCATTCATTCACTGGCTAAGAATGGAATGGATAGCTCTAGAAAACAAAAAAGATTATTATGGTGCTAATTTAGTTTGTAGCATGCTGGTAGAAATGACATCAATTGTCCATAAAAGTTCTATTCATGGGACTGAAGCTGAGAAGGATGTAAGCAAATTTCTCGTTCGGGAACTATACTTTAAATCAAAAAATGAAAGTCTTCTGGAACAAGCTTGTATTTCATTGAAAAAATTTAAGAGCAAATATCCCGTGGCGTATTTATTTTCTCTCATCTATGTGCTGAATTCTTCTCTGACTATTGTAAAGATGCAGCAAAGTCAGTATGAAGGAATTGGTAAATATGGAAATATTCATGACAATTCAATAATCTATTACCACATAAATCTATTAAAGAGCAGAAATAAAAGTGAATTACTTCTAGATTCAGTTTATATCTATCTACAGAGCATAATGACTGCAAATTGTGTAGAAAAGCTGTTCACATTTAGGCACCTTGATTGTTTGCATGATTATAGTATGATCTCGCGAAGTGAACTTTCTAAATTGGCCCTGAAATTGCAACAAGAATGTCGGTTTGTGTTGAATTGCTTTCTTGTAGCTGCTACAAGACCGTCAGACCATCCGAATGAAAAGAAGAAATTATTTTTAGAGGTGTTATTTTCATAAAGTTATGATTTGTTGATATCTTGGGAGGACGTTTTCTTTCACTTTTTCTATATTCATAGAAATTGTCTAGAAAGGTTTACTTGAATTGCTTGGTTACTTTTGGTACATACCAGTACATAAGATATCTCTTTCCTTCAAGATTTCGGTGTATAAACACTCTCTGTATTCCTGCAATGTTTTCCCTTTGTAATTAATTAGAGATATTCTATTTGGACTGAATAATTTGTGGTTGGAATGTCGTGCTGAATCTGTTTCTATGATTTTATTTTCTTTGGATGTGTCTATGAAACGGCGAAAATTTATATCATTGAGACCAATGGTAGCAGTTATTCTCTTCTGCGGATTAAATCCAAGTAGACCTTGTAATAGTTTTACTAATGGTTTTTTGTGCATGAGTTTCTACTCATAAATATGAAAGTTTCTCGCAAATTATAATCTACAAGACTTGACGTTACCTTCGAAAAATGTTCAAATCTAACATTAGATATCATATCCATAAAAAATGCACTACTTGTCTTCTTCAAATCCCACAAGACTGGGTTTAAATTTGTTTTCTGAAAAAAAAATAGGGATAGTACTTCAGGATATCAGATTGCAATTTACTTTTAATATGATTCCGATTTGGTGTGCAGATGATGTTCCAGGAAATAGAACACTCCTAGTTTGAAAAATACAATCCTTTGAATTCAATTGATGGATTTGATTGCAATTTACCTTTGGAATAGCTCTCCAGTAATGCAACCCACGGACCAAATATCGACTGCCTTTGAATATGTTTTGCTTTTCAGTAAAATCTCAGGAGCTCGATACCTATTTTTTTTGTAAATTTTCTTAAACAGATGTTTTCACTACGTCAGATACCATCTCGTTGCAACGTACGATGTTAAATCACATGCATAACTTCGTGTTTGATTACAAAATATTCCACGCGCAAGGCCAAAATCGGCAAGTTTAATTTGACAGTCATGATTAATTAATATATTACTAGGCTTTTTTAAAAAGAGTTTTTTCAAAGCAGTCTAAAGTAAATCTCTTCTTACCTTTATGTCTCTATGGATTATGTCTATATCGTGCATATATCGTAAAGTGCTTAAAATCTGATAGAGCACATAGTAATTATGTATTGTTTTCAGCTGGTTTGATCTGCAGACTTTAATTTTCATGTGCAATATGCAAAAAATTTCGCTTGTAACTTTGAAAATCCTACCAGCATGTAAATCAGTCTCCATATGCTCAAAAACCATATATATACCAAAGTCGATTCCACATCTGAAAATATTGAGCAATCTAGAAAGTTTACTATAAAATAGACATAAAGATAGAATGACTGGTCAATACTTTATTATATTTTTGTGTTTGCCGAGAATTTTTAAGCAGAATATTTCTCGAAACGTGCGCTAATATTTCAGAACTGTTAGAACACGCTATATTTTTACATAAACTTGAGACCTTTGCATCTCTAAGATTGCGAAAAGCTTCGGACACCCTCTTAATTGCAACGTGTTTCCCATTGTTCCTATCTATTGATTGCCAAACCGTTCCATATGCCTTTCATACGACTAAAAAATGTTTGTTCGGTCAAAAAAGTCAATACCCCTTGTCCTATCTTTTTATGAAATACGTATTTTCGTGTTAAATGACTTTCTATTTCTCTAAAAATACTTGTAAAAGCATGCGGTTTTCAAAAGACACTGCACCCCACCTCATCGTCATATAGTTTGATATTGTCGTATTGTTCGTGCTTTTTGGATATAGTTTAAGGATATAGTTGACAACGCTTATAAGGAAAAAATACACCATCCGAGTATTTAGAAGAAAAACAAAATCTTTTGAAAACTCGCACCCTAAATTAGGTCCTAGGAGGGAAGGGAAATATCCTTCAGAGTTTCCTTTTGGACCGCCTCCCGGCCCAGTCCATCTTTGGAGTACTTATTTCATTACAAAATCAGAAATTCAAGAATTTTTTTGGATCTGTTCTAATAACAAAGCTTTACCAGGAGTGAGAGAACCCACTCACGCTTCACTCTTTTCTGTCATGTCGGTCAAACATTTTTTTGGTCTCCTTTCCTTTCCTAGTTTTGACATCCTAAGAAGAGATCATCACTACCTCTACGCCAGTGTCATTTTGCTGTTGTTTTCTCTCTTCACAGTAGAATGGGCCAGGAGAGGTCCAGGGGTTAGCTATTATTAGGGATTTGAGCATCGTCCCTCTGTATTATTTTACTATTTTAAAAGAGAGTTCTTGCACTACCGTATCCAGGATATATATACCACAAGGTCGTCTTTAAGGTACTCT
>MDTC01029713.1_pt1 | contig 13075 bp, 17 predicted proteins | sample 811181 | NCBI WGS metagenome assembly MDTC01 (sample SAMN05326644, study PRJNA326480) | marine metagenome | isolation source: seawater | place: Pacific Ocean: North | collected 2011 | reverse complement strand
CGTCAGTAGAAATAATTACTATCCTAAAGATAATTCCATATTTAGAGAATTTATGTATTCTTTACACAACTGTAATAAGTGGTCAAAATTAGGAATCGTAAATTTTCTTTTTCTTCAATGTGATGCGCAACCCTCAGTGAAAAAATTAATAGCAGAATTAGAGAATCAAAAGAATGTAATTTCTTTCTGCATTTTTTTGGCGCTTAAACAACAAACAATTTCCACTATTAATATTGAGACCTTAGCAAAATTGTACGAAAAAACATATGATATATATATAAATGGTATTCAAATTTCAAGTGTGTATCCTTACGGATATAAGGAAAAGCAAGCTTATACACTTACTGACTTATATGATAAAGTAATATTTAAAATAAAATTTTATCAATTGTGTGGAACGTACGTTTACTGTAATCCTTCAAATATAAGTCTGGTCGTTGTTGATGATGCCTTTGAAAACTATTTGATTAAATATCTATATGATAAAAAGTGTATTTCATTGCCACGTAAAGATATAAACAACAATTTTTTTCGGAGAGCAAGTACACACCATATTGATGCTAAATCTTTCTTGATAGGTTTACTTGAAAATGTAGAGCATGTAAAAAATAAAATCTAAATATAATAAATGTTGGAATATACAGACTTTAAGCAAGCATACAATATCTTTCAACCACCAGATGAAGAAGTTGATGTGGCTGCTGATTTAGTAGATGACACACTGGATGTATGTAACATTACATTTTCTTTTAATAGTATGAATCTCTTATTATTTAACACATTTTGTAATATAGTAATTATGTGCATATTATTATTCAAGAGGTAACGTAATTATACTTACTAAACAATCATTGCAGACGTATGAACATTTTCTGCGTTTACCATTTGTTATGTTACCACAATATGAACATTCGACGTACATGTTATTACAGAATGAAAGACATGTGTCGATATATGATGATTTATATAATCGCACTATCGAAGGGTATACCTTTACAATATTATTTAAACTGTTGGAATCGAGGTAATCAAATATATCGTCAGAAAATATATCTAGTATCATGTGTATCATATGTGAACGAAAATAAAAAAAATAAAAAAAAAAGTTATGTATCGAATTCCATATTTGGATCACAATGAGCCTTTTTCCAGTTTTCTCTACATTTGTCAAAATTGAGTCGTATCCACATTTCCCTCTTACATTCAGCGAAATCTGGAGGATCGATTTTTTGGAAAAAATCTTTATCTTTCATGTACTGTTTGAATCGTTGTAATGCATATATTTTTCCAATTTGTCCTTGCATTTCTTCTTTATATATAGAGTACAATCTTTGAAATGGCATAATTTGATAATCGTACTGGCCGCCATGCTCAGCAGTAGCGCCCGCAGTCGGATCGAGATACATGTATTCGTTCCATGGCAGAATGTACTTACGATGAAGCACAGAATCCCAAAATAATTCTATTGAATCATATGAATTTGTTTTTTGTGCTCGTAGCAGATTTGTAATTGGAACTTTCTGTGGAACCCATTCGTCCAAATTCAAATGTTGCTTAAAATAGTATAAGAGACATTTTACCCCTAAATGATCATCATCGTACAAAGATGATTTTAATTGTTTGAAATAATCAGTATTTCCTTGAAATCGATTAGAACAACCAAGACATACCCACCTCCTAGCATTTTCACCAGCTGGCACTGCGTGACTGTTATTTGATGCGATAATGTAATTGGTGTAATTATCTACGTAATATGTATCGAATCCTTTGTGTTCGCATCGAATTTGTGGTTCAGTAATCATACCTTTTAATTTTCCAGCTAATGATTTACATCCACCCCAGAACGCCTCATCGGCAAATACGAAAAGTTTATCTTCAAGTATTGAACAAAATTTTCCCAACATATCCTCCATATCCATAATATGTAGATAATGGGAACCAAATATATGACCAATAGCATCCACTACCATGCTCTTCCCACATCCTTCTCCTCCAACAAGAACCAGTGCAGTACCAATCTTATGCCAAGGTTTTAAAGTAGCACTTGCTAACCACCGGATAACATAGTCATATACACAAGAATCGTTATTACACCACACTTTTAGAATATGATCGGTAATTGGTTTAATGATATTCATATAATCTACTTGTGTTTCGATAATTTCATTCAAATCATTAGTTGAAATTCGAAGACCTTGATACAAGTTGAAGTTTTCCTTTTTAGTCGTATGAGATGGATCAGGATCGAAAATGATAGTGCTGTAGGATTTTCTTTTAGGATGAGTCATCCATATGTTTCCAATAGTCGTAGTTATATATTTGGTTTCCTTATTTTTATGATTAATTGTCATAACTTGACATTTAATATGTTCGACTGTTTGTAAAAAATCTCTTTGAGATTTTTGTATATATTTCCATTTTTGATTTCCTCCGTCTGGATTGTATTTTCTCACGATGTAAATTGTTTTTCCCGGATGATCACTAATCATGCACACAAAATTATTCATGTAAGACACTATTTTTTCAAAAAAGATTTCATTGTCTGCGCTCTCAAATCTGTTTTGAATATATGTAACAATGCTTTGCATTTTGTTGAGTGTGTAATATTCAGGTGGCATACCAGCAAAATCATTTTCAGCGAAATAATTCATGTCAATATCAAAATTTTCATCTTCATTTGTAAAAGCTAAAGACTCTATCGTAGTTCCTCGTTTATTAACAGGAGTCAAAGGCGTACCCTCTGAACGACGAACGCGTGCTTTCAGTAAGAGCTCATAGGTATTGTTTTCCCATTCGGGAAAATATCTTTTTCCAGACACACCATTATTATTATAGCTCCCAAGATAGCTCAACTCACGTCCAGCGGGTCCATTGATATCTTTATCCCATTTATCTGAAAACGCCATTCTTAATTTACAATTTTTAGGAATGCTGGCATCAATGAAATCCTGCATGCTTTTGTCATGACGAAATACAGCAGCATATACATCCTTCATTCTCTTTTTATTAACGATTATGTCTGGCCAATGAATATGGTAGCTCATTTTATTTTCGGAACTGGCAGTGAAGACTACGCAATTGAATATCGAATCGTCACCGGTTTCGAAAATCTCCCGAACTGCGGAAAACATTGGTTTCAATATTTGATCGAGCGTTTTCGATTTTGCTTTTCCATCTATATCAAACACGAGAGCAAAATTATCTATATTAAAACATTCATGGAAGAACGTCGGGGTACCAGAGTCGTGATTTTGAGCCAATATTGTTAGTAATCTCGTTTCGTCCAATGAGCTCAGGCTTATATAAGTTGGTGTACGACGATACTCCATATGAGATGAAATTAAAGTTTTATTTGCACATTTGGGAGCTAGTTTACAGTTTTCAACCAGGTTGTAAAGGTTCATCATTTATTCTTGAGAAGAAAAAAAAAGAGACTCTATATCGAACAATGATCATTTTTTTTTCATCTTTAAAAATCTAATAGTTAACATATGCAAATAAATGAAAGAACTTGTCTTAAATGTGAAGATACAATGGATGTAAAGAATTTCATTTCCGGTAAATCAAAATTTACCACTTGTAAACACTGTCGATATAAACATAATCAAAAATATAAGTTTAAAAAGATATACAATTTAGATATTACAACATGTGGAGGAGATTGTCCAGATGACGGTTTTGCTACGAGTATATATCTGCAAAGAATAAGAGATGATGGAATTATTGCATGTTTAGGCTGCAAACGAAAGAAAAAAAGACAATCACATAACATTACACATCGTGAAAACATTCAATTGTTTTGTTTGAATAAAGCATGTATGTATTGCAACAGAGAATGTAATAAATTTCTAGATTTAGATTATTTTGATCTCGTGAATTCAAATGACAAAGTAATTAATTATAGTAGAATAATAAGAAAGTCTAAAAAAATTAATTTAAATGAATGGTTGACAGATCTTGAATGTAAGATTGTATGTTTACTATGTGAGAGAGAACACATGACATCGCACTTAAGATGAGTCTCGGAAGTCGGAAAAGTAGGAAAAAAAAACGTAACACCGAAAATTTAATCTGAATCAGAATCAGAGTCAGAGTCACTCGACTCTGTCTTCCATCGATTCCTTCTTTCTATAGCCTCTGTGATTTGTAATGCTTCTTTTTTTTCGTTTTCTAATTTTTCTACTTTTGCTACGAGTTCTTCATATGATATTCTCTTACGATTCTCACGATCACTTTCGTCACGACACCGCTCGACACTACTATCACTGCGTGTACTAACACATCTTCTTTTTCTACGAGAGCGAGATCGAAGTAAATCTCTAAGAAGGATTTCTCGCAACTCCTCAGCTGTGAATTTAGGTCGTCTCCGATCACTCCTTCTCCATTCACTTCCATCGTCACTAGTGTCGGGCTCGGACAAACGCTTGCGCTCATTTGACCGGTGTACCTGAAAAAAAAAATATTATACATTGAAAATATGTCTGCAATCTATGCTGGTCTATTTGTGCTTGTACTTTTATTAATTCTTATATCATTTAGCGGAAACGGTGGAGGCGAAGGTGACGGCGAGAGTGACGGCGAAGGTGGAGACGGCGAAGGTGGAGACGGCGAAGGTGGAGACGGCGAAGGTGGAGACGGCGAAGGTGGCGACGGCGGGAGTGGCGACGGCAGTAGCGGCGGGAGTAGCGGCGGAGATAGTGGAAGTGAAGAGGTCAATGCAAATGTAGAAAATAGCGTGTCTGCGGCAACTCCTGCAGACCAATGTGGTGGTGGTATACAAGGGTATAAAACATCAAACGAAAAATGTGAATTGTGTCCTAATTATAAAATAAATCCGGTATATACAAATTGGGTTACCCAAAATTCCGTTAAATATGGCATGGAAAATGGCAAGTGTGATGTGATGTGTTCAAATTCTGGACCAATCTACAGAGCTGACAATAAGAGTAACCCCTTGTTTTATACTATGCGTAAATCCTGGAGTGACTACAGCAGAAAATATTGTCATAGCAGATATGGATTTGATTTCGATAAGCCCGGTTGGGCTCCTATCGTACCGAAGGACCAAGAGGAGGAAGAAGAGGAGGAAGAAGAGGAGGAAGAAGAGGAGGAAGAAGAGGAGGAAGAAGAGGAAGTAAAGCAAAAAGTAACAGTAAAGCAAAAAGGCGCGGCATCTGCAAATCCTTCCGAAGAAGAAGAAACGTCATGGACTCTTCTTCGAAGATTCCTTTTTAAAGAAGAGGAGGAAGAAGAGGAAGAAGACGAGGAAGAAGAGGAAGAACCGGTAACTACTACAAGCCTCCCACAAGGCCGCCCAAACAGGAGGGGTCGAGCCAATACAGGAAACGGATTTTTTTCCGGATGGTTCAGTAGTTCGAATAATGAGGAAGAAGAAGAGGAAGAAGAAGAGGAAGAAGAAAAGCCAAAAGGGGGCCCCCAAGGTGGTGTAAGATAATTAAAAGCTTAAAATGATATATTCAAAAGCAGACCTGCTCAAACCGATTGTCGCTATTACGATCCTCGTATCGACTCCCGTTCTGTCGACTATCCGAATATTGATTATAGTCCGCATATCGATTTTCTGTGTATAGAGGTCCAGGAAGGTTGTCGTAACCATAATATGATGCATCGTAAGCATTTATCGAATTATAATATGGAACTTGGTTGTAGTAAGGTAAATGTTCTACAGAATGGTAATCTTTGTAGTACTCGTAATTAATATGTCTTTCATAGTGTTTTTCAAATTTTTTGTTTGTAAATTTCAGTTTACTAGAGACTTTTGACCAAAACTCGGTATCGTTAGCATTAAAGTCAGAACTATGCAATGTGACATCAATTGCAATCTCATCGTTTGACTTACTACTCAACTCTTTCAACTTTGTAAAATCATTTATGTGCTCTAGAAACGTAAAAAAATTAAGCTTTCCAACTTTACTCATTCCACCGTACTCTTCGAAAATGTTTCTATTTTTCGGACGGATTCCAAATAATGAAACCATTGTCACAGCAGCGAGTATAAAATGTTCTCGCGAAATGTTCTCACAATTGCACGGAGTCTTGCGATAGTTAGACATTTCGGGTAGAAGCATATTTTGATCATAAATTACTTTTGATATTAGAAGTTTGGGTTGTGTGAGTAAATATTGATATTGCTTTTTTTCTAGAGCATTTTTCGTATATTTTACCCAATTGACAAATGTAAGACTATGCCTAAACCATTTTGTCCATTGACATTTTCCTTCGTAATGACCGAACTTATTTTCTTCAATTATTCCACTTATGAATTCATCGATTTTAGGCGTTTGCACTTTTTGATTATCTGATTTGCATGTCAGTTTAAATAATTCCTTGTAACTTTTGAAATCCGAAATTCCACGTGGGACAAGGCGTCCATCTCTAACTACTTTAGATATGCCAAAATTAGGATTAAAATTTTTACTCCAATGAAAATAAATTGACTGACCCGTTTCCTTTTCTCTTGCATATCCGTAAAAATTGTTCTCATATTGTATCTCCGTCGACTTTATGAAATCTTTTGCAGCAGTGCAAATTCTACATTGTTTAGGACGAATCATTTTGCCATTTTCATTTATAAATTCAGTATTTTTGTTTTTAAATTGTGTTCGGTAGTATTTCATATTTTCTTTGTACTCTTTATCACAAACATTTATTCCCTTACTGCAACCCTTTATGGAATCTTCGTACTCCTTCTCGTCAATCATTGTCGGAGGCATATTGTATCCGCGATTGTAGTGGAAGTACTTCATCCCATCGGGCGCAATTCCCTTTACTTGCCTTTTTTTTTTTCTTATATATTCAAAATGATGGTATATACGAAACCAATGTCTTTCCTCGAAATGCTTGAAACGATTTCTATATATGTAATGATCCTTTCATTAAGAGTAGGTACGACAGAAAAACTATTACCGATGTGGAAACAAACATTCTATATTTCAGGTGGTGTGTCGATTTTACTTTTTATTATTCGAAGATGTGTGGGAGACAGAGTTGTAATGGCAGACATTAATACTAAACGAATGAAAGGTAAAAGGTTGAAGTAGGTACGTAATTCGGCCCTCCTTGAGTCGTAGTAGATCGCTCTCCAATAACATGCGACAAATACTATTTCTCTCAGCAGGTGGAACATGTTCAAATTCAATCTTGTCTAGAATCTGTGTGCATATTTGTTCGAGAACATCTTCCTCCGACATATCTGCGGATTGATCACAATCTTCTAGGATACCAAAATCGGAATTGTTATCCTGTTGAACTTCGCTGGTCGGAAGGAACTCATCATCATCCGCGTTAGTTTCCATTGCCCACCAATATTGAGCCTTTTTTTTTTCTAATGGTATTCTAAATGATGAATCTTGGAATAATTCCTAAATCTGCAACGTACAAACATATCAATATTACGCAGCAGTCAAGAGAGTATAGAGATAAATATGAAAACATTACGTTGTATAGTGCAAACATAGAAGAAAGTAAAACCGCAAAATACTCAATGCCTACATACAATTCAGTAGTCAATTTTATTGTAGTACATCAAAGTATCGCCACTAATCTCGGAACGCATGAAATATGTATGCCAGCAGCAATAAGTGGTAGCAAGTATACACTAGATTTTGATTATGTAACAAGTTCCGATAATCCACTAGAAAAAGCAAACAACCAGACTGTAGTAGTGAAGTGTAAACCTGAAAATAAATTATACGGAACGATTATAAAATATTTTAATGACACTATACCAACAGCTGTAGTAGTAAAGGGTAACCAAATTTCAATGCAATTTATGGATGGTAATAATGAACTAAATTTGGATTCGATTAAATCATTTCGTGTGGAAATGGAATGTAAGGTAAATGGAAAGTGGTATATACAAGCATTCGGACCATGGCAAGTGTAAACCCTTGGTTTTCAATAATATTAATTTTATATATTATTGTTTATAATTCAATAGTCTATCATTAATATTTTGTTGTAAAAACATATGTATGTTTTTTTTTTTTTCCTAATACTACTAAATGTATGTATATTTGAATGATCAGTTTAAAAAAAAACTAAAAGATAACCAAAGTAAAATGTTTGAGATGAACGGTCAAATACATATTAAAAATAATAAGATAGCAAAGCTTACATCCAGGAAGGGACAATTAATGCAACCATGCAAAGATACGTGTAGTATCAACTATCATACTCATCCCAGTGATTACCTTACATTATACCCCGATCATCCTTCTACAGCGGACTTCAAATATATTTACAATGCAACAAGTGTTTCAAAAGAATTCGCGTGTCATTTGGTATGTACACCAAAATATATATATAGTATTTACTATTTGTGTCGATTTCCTCTCTACAATATATTTGATTTTTTCTTCTTGTATTCAAGAATTGACAACGAATTCAAGACACTCTCACAAAAGTACGACAGATCTACTGAAGAATTTAGACAAAAATATATGAGTAAATTTAATGAACTGAATTTTCATATTGATAGATTCAATTGGAATGATGATGTATACATAGAAGTCCCTAATAGATGTAATTATAATTTTTTCATATATGTAGTAATGTTAATTTTTTTTATTAAAAAATATATGGTGTACAAGAAATGGATGTAATCACCCAGAAGAAAAAAATTCAATCTAGCATTCCAGAACTTACAGTCGGAGAAGAAAGAAAATTATTTAATCAAATTCGTAAGAGTGCTGCTTATATTACACCGGACACATTGTTATTCAATGGTTGGACAGCAGGTGGATTTGCTTTGACATACATAATTCAGCATCATATGAAAAGAAAGCGAAAGGCGGAAGAAAAATCAAACGAACCAGACTCAAAACGACCTAAAAAAAATTTTGAAGAACCTTCATTGGTAACTTCGTTGGATAACTCTAAAGAATCAATTGAAATTGAAGTTAAAAAGGAACCTATAAAAAAAGTACGCAATTCAAAGAAAAAAGAAGTTCCTCCACCAACGGAACTGAAACGTCAAACATGCGAAGATTCTTTGGAATTTGAAGAAATTAAAAGTGTAAAAGAAGTTGCGAAGCAAAAGGCAGAACCAAAGAAAAGACAGCGAAAGACAACTCAGTCAACCGTTTAAATAACGCTCATATGCAATGTTTGCGCAAATTGCGAAAATAATGATTTTCGATATATATTCTGATTGAACTATGTGAAATAATTTTAACAAATATGCTTTACATCTACCTTTGATTGATATGTCTGGTATGTCGGTTTTCTCTAACAATATAGTATGAATATCATCACACCCTATCGCGGAAGCAAATGAAATGATCCAAATTTCTTCCAACATATATACCTGTTTAAGAATTTTTTTTTATATATTTGTTTTTTTCTTTTCCGATTCATCTAAACTTGCAATGCAATATCTAACTATCCCTAAGTTAGCAACCTGATACTGTAAAACTAATGGCATTTCCCTTTGTAGATACAGAGTGACGATTGGACACAGAGTTGATGCCTTCGTAAATGTAACTAAATGTCTTAATGTAAAAATTCCGTATGAAACGGTTTCTTCCGTTGCAGGTTTCTTTTTAAATCTAAAACCCTCGGCTGTTTCATAAAGAGAAAGCTCTGAAGATAATAAATTATCATCTGATTTGAATATAACGCAATCATTACTTGTTAATAATTCGACGTATGTCCCTCCTGTGTTTAATAAATCTTTGCAAGTTTTTTGAAAATACAATGATTGCATCTGTAAAACAGTATCAAATCCCGTTACATCGAAAGTTAATTCTTCCTCTTGTTCGTGCTGAAGTAACTGCATTTTGTAGGTATTTTTACTTCTTTTTTCAATACTTTCAATTGATATAGTAAGTTTAGACGGTTCCTTTACAGTGTACTTGAAAGCTATTGCGTCTGCGGTTGTTATAGTTTTAATCACTTTGTAAAAGCAGTTTAAATTGACAGCAATGTAATATTCATCGTCACAGTAATACCTTTCAATATTATCTTTGAAAAGTAGTAGTTGAACTATAATACTTTTTGTATTATCCATAGAAACTACACTGACACCATTAGGTGTAAATTTAAATACGCAATCAACTAGTATTTCTTTAAGTGATTCACAACATGTACGGAAAGGAATCGACTGTACTGTTTCAAACAAAAATCCATCGCGCATTCTGGAGCAAGACTTGTATAACAACAACATCTACAATAAAAAACCTTATTAATAATAAATGGCTTATTCACGTCCTTATACACGTCGACGCTCAAGATCTCGCTCGAGACGTCGCTCATCTAGATCTCGCTCAAAGAGACAACGTACACCAGTTTTTGGTTATGCTCGCAGACCTCGTACCCAATTACCTGTGAAATCATTAACTCCTTTAGTAGCACCCATGATGCCTGGTACCCAATTACCTGTGAAATCATTGAATGCTTTCACGAAAGCAGCACCCATGATGCCTACATATGTTCCTGTAGATGTTTTATCGCCAGCGGACGACGACAAAGTTACGGACTTTATTCAGGAAACGGACCCTGAAGAAATACAAGAAATAATAAAGACTGTGTACGAACCTACACCCGAGGAGTCAGATTCCTTAGAGGAATTGCAACATACTGTTTCGACAAGAGAAAGAATCGCGACAACGATCAATAAAATGAAAAAACATATTACCTTTTTAAAAGTAGCACTTGGTCTGGCCGCAGGTGTAGCAATTGGATCTGGTGTATATGCATATAAGAATAAAGAGGATTTGCAAAAATTCGCGACCAAGGTTAGTGAGGACGTTAAAGGACGTTATGAGAAGTTAAGTGCGAACGTTAAAGGACATTATGATAGCTTAGTGAAGAAAGTTAAAGGAGATGATGACAAAAAAGATAAACCTGTTTCTCTGCAGCGTCGCAGATCGAGATCCCGCAGATCACGCAGATCACGCAGATCAAGATCCCGCAGATCACGCAGATCACGCAGATCAAGATCCCGCAGATCACGCAGATCGAGATCCCGCAGATCTACCAGAGGGCGAGCAAGGAAGTACACACGACAGATGTTAGAAGATGATTATTTCATTAAAAGATCTCGTACAAGAAGATCTCGTAAAAGAAGATCTCGTAAAAGAAGTTATCGTAAAAGAAAGTAGATTTAATTTGGTTTAAGTAAAATTATGCCCGGGTGTTTAATAAATGATGATTTCATTAATTATTGTTCTTGCACTGTATACAATACAGCTCCTAAAACATACGTTCATTTACGTACATATGGAGAAAAGTTAGATAACGAAGTTTGTTGTTTTTACGATACATATCCTATAAAAGGAAATGTGGTTGGCTTACCGAAGAAGCTTAATCAAAACGGATCATTTACAATTTGGGGCTGTTTTTGTTCACTTGAATGCGCGCGCGCGTACGTATTAGAGAATAATACATGTAATCAAAGCAAAGAATCGTCTTTACTTGCACTGTACGGAATAAAAACGTATGGTATAAATTTCAGATTACAAAGAGCAGCAGATAAATTATTGCTGGAAAAATTTGGAGGACCACTTTCTATCGAAGAGTGGAGAAAAGAGTGTCATTCAACAAGGTTGTGGGTATTGAAATTGCCACAGTGTGAGCGCACTAGCATGGCTTACGAATGTTATTTAAATCACGACAGTACCGATATGAAAGTCCCAGCAGAAGCACAAGTACAAAACAAAAATGTAAAAGAGAAAAAGAAAACTTCATTAGAATTGGATAAAAGAAAAACGCCTGCACACTACACAAAAAAGTCGCTTTTATCCTTTTTTAACAATCGGGCATAATTTCAGCCATACCTTTAGGAGATCGGCTTCTGCTGCGGGTACTATTACAACTGTCGCTGTGATTGTCCTCTTTATCACTGATCAAAAATGTATCGTACTTTGGCGGCTGAAAAACTTGTAGTTGTTTAATTTGCCATTGTACTCCGAATCTATTATTTACAAACCAAATACTTGTAACATTTATAAGTCCAATAATATGACAGTTTTGAGTTATTGCATCAACATTACATTTTTGCTTGCATTGATCGTAGAAGTCACAATTGAATTTACCATTAAAATAAGGAAGTTTGCACCGAAATGTCGGAGGATATTCACTGGATTCTTTAATACTACTACTGTACAATTCTTCAATTACTTCCTTTTTCATTGATTTTCTAAACCACATTTGACTATTTTCTATAGCTAAAGCTTTAACGTGTTCATCTATTGCTTTAATACCTTTCAAAAACTCACATTCATGGTTTGACAAATCTCTGTAATTATCTAAAGACAAAGCTAATGAGTAAGATGAAGATTTATCATCTTTTCCATCATATTGAGCCATACCAAATGGAAGACGCAATTTGGGCGTTTGAATCAGATAGTGACTTCCATTTAGTATAGGATCTTTATAATCCAGATCAATGCGCAGTCCGCCATTTTGATTTCTTTTCGGCTGCGAAGCAACCAGATTGGATGGAGTAAAATGAGATATATGGATAACCTTGATATCCCCCATATTGCAATTTCTGAGCCTTAAAAATTTCTAGTAATTAATAAATGAAATTTGTGACATTTGAAAAAGATATACGTGATACTTTAAAAATCAAAACCGAACACAACGGAGATACATATGATGATGAAATGCTTCCAGGTTACTCAATTAAAAAAAATAAAATAATCTCTACAAGAAAACACATGTGGAACGAAGAAGACTGGAAAAAATACTATAACATTCTACATATGTATAGAAAAAACGGTCAGTTAGACAAAGAGAGATGCTTGGTAATGGCAGCATGTCATCAAAGAAGGTACAATGGATTTACTTGACATATGAAGATTTGTAAAAGTAATCTACACATCTATATATTCCAACGAAAAAATAATGTATTATTATTACCATCATGGTTATTTTAAAATCTCTTACAAATGAAGCGAGACTCATGAAAATGTAAATCAAATCCATAATAATAAATTTATCTCTTATTATTTTTAAAACATCATTATTATGAATTGAAAAAATGTGAAACAATCCAGAAAAAAGTTTCCATTCATTCATATGATATATATCAGAAAAAAAAAAAAACAGT
>MDTC01161955.1_pt1 | contig 13076 bp, 9 predicted proteins | sample 811181 | NCBI WGS metagenome assembly MDTC01 (sample SAMN05326644, study PRJNA326480) | marine metagenome | isolation source: seawater | place: Pacific Ocean: North | collected 2011 | reverse complement strand
ATATCAAAATTGAGATGTTTTGTTGTAATAGGATTTAGGGGGTGTCAGCCATGTTATCACCCAAAGTATTGGTGGCATTTATTAGTGTCATTATGGCTTTTTGTAGTATGACTTATCAGTTCTCTATAGCCCAGGTACTCACCAGCCTTTATGGTGGGACAGTATTTCGTTACAGCCTTTCGACAGGCATATACATCGCTTCCTTGGGGATTGGCGGTTTTTTATTTTTTATTCCCGAAGTAAAACGAAGAGCCGGACGGAGCTTTCTATTGGTTGAATTGACACTGTCTATGATGGGTTTTATCGGTCCTTTGGTGGTTTTGGGTTTCGAAGCGATGTTTGATAGCGGTGATTTAGTGGCCTATTTTTGGTTGTCCTTACTCGGTCTATTGAGTGGTCTAGAGATACCGCTTTTGATGCAGCTAGCATCAAAATTTATTCAGCGACCTCTGGGTCTTGTCTTGGGCAGTGATTACCTCGGTACATGTTTAGCCTGCTTAGTTTTTCCACTCATCTTCCTACCCGAATTTGGCATTCTTTATACATCGATTTTTCTTGGGTTTATAAATGGATTGATTGTGGTTGGGTATCTGCATTATAGCGGGTCAAGAGCGTGGAAGCTTTCGGCTGTTGGTTGCGTCCTCAGTATCTGTTTAGCATTTGTTTATTTGCCTGTTTATGTTGAAAGGCTTACTTTGGAGATATTTTAGTGCCAATGATTTTCCGCAGTTTATGGATAACGAGTGCTGCATTCTGCAGCTTGGTCTACCAACTAACACTTGGCAAAGAAATAAGTCATCTGATAGGGATTCCTTTGCTCTGGGAATGTTTGAACACTGGTGCTTTTTTATTAGGTATGGGTATCGCAAGTTTTCGAGACTGTCCTTTCGAGAGAGATTCTATAAAATACTCTTTGGCTAGAGTGGAGTTGCGTTTAGCTCTTTTGGGTATTTGCTTACCTATGATTTTAATTATTTTCCATTTTTTTTACCGGGTATACTTTTATCGCAATGGGTTTTTAGCTGAGCAGTACCTTTTATCCGCCAGGTCGATCTTCGGTATTCTGTGTCTGAATCTTCCTTTTTGGGTAGGGTATCTCTCTGGTCGGGAGTTTCGTTTAGTAAATCTGCTACTTGGGGCGGAAAGTAATTTTATCCTAACGTTTGCATTATATTATCTTGGAAGTTTATTAGCGACAGTGGCTTTCGTTTTTTACTTCCATCCAGATTTGAGTAGCCTAGAGACCTTTGTTTTTGCTGGCTGTATTAATCTCGCCCTTTTTTTAGTTTTAGGTTTTTCTCAAAAGAGGGTAGCTACGGCCTTGCTCGCAGCCTCTCCGGTTCTGGCTATAGCATTTTTGATTTTTAGGGGTGCTGAGAGCTTGCAGCAGTTTTCGCTTAAAAATTTTTATTATAACAAGTTAGAGTGGGTATTACCCTTAGGGGAGCCGATTGCTTTTGAAAATCCTTCTGGAATTAGAGAGTGGTTGGAGAAGCATAAAAAATACGATAATGTTGAACATTATCAGAGTAGTTATCAATCCATTGACTTGGTAAGACATTCACCGGGCTTCCAAGTTCATATCGACTATAGACTGCAGTTCGATAGCACGAAAGAAGCCAAGTACCATGAGAGATTGGTTCACATTCCGGCAATAGTTAGGAACCGTCAACCAAAGCGGGTTTTGATCGTTGGTGGGGGAGACGGAATGGCTCTGCGAGAGGTGCTGCGTTACAATAATCTTGAAAAAGTTCTTCTCATTGATATTGATAGCAAGATGACAAGGTTTGCTACCGAACATCCAGAGTTGCGGGAATTGAACCAGAATTCTTTCTTGGATCCTAAGTTGGAATTAGTTAACGACGATGCTTTTTATTATCTGCGTCACTATGAAGGTAAGAAGTTTGATAGTGTGATTATCGATCTTACCTATCCTTTTAATTACGATTCAAGTCGGTTTTATACTGTAGAGTTTTTGCGTCTCTTGAGGAGACACTTAACGAAAGATGGAATTTTTTCCCAATCGACGCCATTATTTTCTGGGGCGGCAGATGTAAATGGTCATGATGATCATGATATGCGGCATATGATGTGGAATACCCTAAGGCTTGCAGGCTTTCACCGGCCAATAATCATTTTCGGTAGGCTAGAAAACTATCTGATTGCGCAGGCAAATGATCAAAAATATCAGTTCAAGGTTAGGCCTTTTAGCTTTCAAACCAAATACATATCGCCGAGATTCTTCGATGTTGGTCGATGGGAATATTTAAAGAGCAGTAAGGATCCTCAGGCTGCAAACCGTTTATGGAAGCCAACATTTCTTGGGTTACGAGGTTTATTCCTTTAGGGAAAGAAAGTATGCGATATTATGGTATCGATATGTTGCGGCTCTGGAGTTTTATTCCTATTTTGGCCTTTCATGGCCAGAGCTTTATCTGGGACGCTAATAATGTGCCGTTAAGTGGAGCTGTGCCAGCCTTAGCTTTATTCGAATATTTATGCCGGCTGTTAAGTTTTAGCGGTTTTACAATTGTTGGTTTAACAGGCTTTCTTATGGGGTTAAATGTTAGGCGCTCAGTCCAGCGTCTAAAATTGTTTGCTCTGCTGTTAGTGGCCTGGATAATCTTTTGTCTTCTATCTATGGCGTTTCGACAACAGTTTGAGGTGGATTGGGATGTTTATCCCTTGGTCATTCTCGGAGTGTTGTCTGCGGGCCTTTTTACAGAAAAGTTTTCTAGGCTGGGTTCTGGCATAATAGCATGTCTTGGATTTTGCCTGTTGTGGATCCCTTTCTGGAAATTGGCTGGTCACTTCGATTTTGGCTCTAATATTAATAATGTGTTGGGCATAGCTGTCTGTAGTGAGGAAATTGCTGAGTGGCCGGTTTTCCCATGGATTGGTCTAGTATGGTTTGGGTTTGGCTGTGGTGGCTTGGTGAGAAAAGGTTTGGTGAGTGGGTCTGACAAATTTGTGTTTAAAAGGCGTGAACTTTTATTTTGGTTATGCCTGCTTGTCGTTTCTTTCCCGCACTTAGGTAAAATGGCTGCTGTGCCGTTTGGTGAGGAATGGGGATGCGCCATCTACCGCTTTGAGCCCGAGGTATTTTGGTCACACTTAGTATGGCCAATGTTCTTTGTAAGGTTAGCTCTTTGTCCGCGGTGGAATAGTATTTTCAAAAAGTCATTTTTCTGTCGTTATGTCAGTGATCTGGCCATATCTCGCTATTTTGGTCTCGCTTACTTTATTGGGTTTCTCGAAGCCTATCTTGTTGGTATTTTTTGCAGGCATGTTGCTTTTGGCACCGATTATTATAATATGGCGGTGCCAATCTGCGCCTATACTATGTTGCCTCTTTGTGAGCTACTGACTAGGCTTGTTATTAACTTGATTCCGCGAATGGGCTTGTTAAGGAGACAGTCAATAGAGGCTTAGCTTATTCCCAGCTCACTGAGTTCGAGCCAGATAGGAATGGTGGCGATACTGCCAATATGAGTGAAAAAGACACCTTCTGCCGCCAGGCTGGTATCCCCTTTAAATATTTCGGTTAATATCAAAGTAGCGATCGCTGCCGGCATTGTGCTGATTAAAAATATGATTTTTTTATCCAAAACAGGCAGGGAGGTCGTCGACAGCAGGCATAATGTCACGCTGGGAACAAGAATGAGCTTGAAGAGAGTGAGGGCCCACAGAGGTTTTTTACCCCGCAAGGTGATTTTAATGCCCCCGAGCGAGATACCGAGGATCATAACTGATGTTGGGATAGTGGCCTGGCCGAGTAGTTTGAAAAGTGGCTGTAACGTTGTGATTAACGAATTGAGCGGCCTGATGTCGGCCCATATGGCAGCGACAGCCGCTAGGATCGCTAGCAACGGTGGGTTGATCAGTTGCTTAAGCTGTGGTTTTCCCGAAACTAGCGCATATAGGCCTAGTGTCCACAGAAAAGCTTCGCTGCCGAGGGTGGTTAGAATTAGCCGGCTGACGGCTTGATCACCCCAGAATGACTTGGTAAGAAGTAAGGGTAAGAAGATATAGTTGGGAACAGCACAGAGAAAGTGGTAGGTGCCCTGAGCTCTGCTGTCGGTAAAAAATCTGCGCTTGGCGACTGCTCCGAATACATAACCCAATGTTAATACAGAGAAAGAACCCCAAGCTAGGTGTGAAGACGCAATAAGGGACTGTCTGTTAAAGTGGCTAGTGATAGACGCAAAGGCTAGGCATGGGTAAACGAAAAATATTATTTTTGATAGGTAGAGGACGGTTTTTTTAGGTGTTTTAAAAGCTTTTGTGCATAGAAAAGAAAGTATTAAAATTGATATATAGATAGCAAAGAGCAAAGGTATACTTTCAGTTTAAATTACGCCATAGTATTTGGTTAATTTCTTGTGAGTCCTCTAGCCTACTGGAGTCCTTGGTATCTGTCACTAGCGATGTTGGCTTTTAGGTTATAGCCTTTTGCTGATCTGGTAGGGCTCCGTTTCGATTGAAATCAATCGCCATGTTCATCCAGCTATGGCATCTTTATGGCGGTTGTGAAATTTACCCCGAGTTGGAGGTGAAGATCTTATGGACGAGCAAGTAATGGTGCATTTGGAAAAACGGGCACGCAAGATCTTAGCGGCAGCTACCTGTGGTGATGAAATGGCTATAGCAGCCTTCGATAGGAATATGAACCGCAGAAAAATGTTCAGCAATCTTGCTGGAGGACTGGGATTAAGCTTATTAGCACCTGGTGCGATGAATTTACTATTTGGCAGGGGTCTCTTGCCTGCAGCCTGGGCTGACACACCGGCGGTCGCTGGTAAGCCAGGTATGATGGTGCATAACACTAGACCCATTAATGGCGAGTTTATGCCGCACGAACTAAACGACCTGGTGACGCCCATTAATCGCCATTTTGTTCGTAATAATGCTCTGGTGCCTAAGGTTGATATTAAGACTTGGCGGTTGCAGATAGATGGCCTGGTGGAAAAACCGCTGAGCATTAGCTTACAAGAGTTAAAGGCCATGCCGGCAAAAAGCTATAACCTCTTAATCGAGTGTGGCGGCAATGGCCGTGCCCTCTTCGATCCACCTGTGAGGGGTAATCCCTGGGGCAGAGGAGCAGTCAGCTGCTCCCAGTGGACAGGGGTACCGCTGCAGGATTTACTTAGCAGGGCTGTTTTGAAAAAAGGGGCAGTATATACTGGTCACTGGGGAGATGATCTGCCTCTAGGTCAAGCTGAGCCGTTTTCACGAGGGATTCCCATAGACAAAGCTCTTGAGCCGCATACCCTGGTTGCTTACAAAATGAATGGCAAGGACCTACCAGCTAATCATGGTTATCCTGTGCGATTGGTAGTTCCGGGCTGGGTGGGCAGTGCTTCGGAAAAATGGCTCAGTCGGGTCAAGATTCTCGATAAAGTCCATGACAGTCAGAAAATGCGTGGCTACTCATATCGCGTGCCCAAATATCCGGCGGTGCCGGGAGTCAAACCTCCAGAGAAGGATATGGAGATTGCCACGGCATGGCAAATCAAGTCAATGATTACATCTCACGCCCCAGAGCATAAATTAAAAGAGCCTGGTAGCTTGAGGCTATACGGTCAGGCTTGGGCGGGGGAATCCAAGGTCTCGCATGTGGATATATCAAAGGATTTTGGTGCTACTTGGCAAAGGGCGCTGCTAAAAGATCCTGCAAATAAATATGCTTGGCAACGCTTTGAAGCGCAGCTTGAGTTTTCTCGGAAGGGTTATTACGAGGTGTGGGCGCGGGCAACTGACCATCGGGGGGTTTCTCAGCCCTTTCAGCAGCCATGGAACCCGAAAGGTTACATGGGAAATATGATGCACCGGATTCCGATATTGGTGGGGGTCGCTTGATTTTTCTGCGGAAATTAATTTTATGGGTTTTATTTTCTTCGGTCGTGGAGCTTTATGCTTCGGGAGACAGTAAGCCCTTAAAGCTTAAGGGAAAAGAAGATTCGGCGGCTGTGGCTGATGTTTCCAAGGGCAAGCAGCTTTTTGAGACACACTGTAAGCTTTGCCACTCCTTGGAGCTGCCCAAAAGCCAACGGCTTTCTAAATCTGACTGGTCTTGGGTGGTGGCCGATATGAAAAAAAAATATGGCATGACTTGGTTGAATAAGACTCAGCGGCAGGAGATAGTAGACTATTTAGCAGTGACATACCGACCAAGAAAGGGTAAGAAGCGTCGGAAGGTCTGGTAGTGCAGGCTTTTCTGTGTCGCAACATTATCTGGAAAGATCCGAGGAAAATTATGGTTAATCATCTTACGATTGCTTTTCTGCTGGTAATCAGCTGCCCTGGTATGGCCAAAACCCGGTCGGAGCCAATCCAGCCTATTGAAGAGTTTACCTTTGATGCCAGCCTGGCGGGGAAAATTGAGCTTGGCAAAATGCTGTTCTTTGAGCCACGTTTGTCTTCTTCGGGTAATATCTCGTGTGCGTCTTGCCATAACCTGGGAACCGGCGGCGTCGATAACCTTGCAGGTTCCATCGGTCATGGTTGGCATATAGGAGATACCAATGCGCCGACGGTTTTCAATAGCCGTCTAAATATTGCACAATTTTGGGATGGTCGGGCAAAAAACCTCAAAGAACAGGCTGGAGGCCCGATAGCTAATCCGAAAGAGATGGCATCGAGTCATCAGCTGGCTGTGAGGACATTGCAGTCCTTGCCGGGCTATAGGATACACTTCAGGAAGGCTTATGGTGATGCTGCGGTGACTATTGATCGGATTACTGATGCGATAGCAATGTTTGAAAAGACCTTGATGACCCCGAATTCCCGGTTTGACCGCTGGTTGACGGGAGATGATGCTGCGCTTACTGCTTCAGAGAAAGCCGGCTATGATCTTTTTAAGTCAAAAGGCTGTATAGGATGTCATAACGGTCCGGGAGTTGGTGGCGGTAGTTATCAAAAGTTTGGTATAGTGAAACCTTGGCGGCTGCAAAGAGCCCTGGGGCGCTACAACGTCACTAAGTCTGATTCTGATAAATATGTCTTCAAAGTACCGATGCTCAGAAATGTCGAGCTAACGGCTCCCTATTTTCATGATGGATCAGTATGGACCTTGGAGGAGGCTGTGGCAGTTATGGCCGAGTTTCAGTTAGGTATGAAGCTTAATGCTTTTGAAGTATCAAATATAGTTGCTTTTTTGAAATCGCTTACGGGTGAACAGCCTAAGGTGACTCAGCCTATCCTGCCGCCACGGGCAGCGAAGACACCTATTCCTAACCTTTCTCACTGATAAAAGAACTCTTATGAGAGTGGTATCATTGGCCGGCAACCCGTCGGCCTTTGTAGTTTTTGGAGATCAGTAGGTGTTCAGTATCCTTGATCAAAATGTCTAGAGCCTTTTCATCTTCGAGGCTCAGATTTGCTGGAAAATTCAGCTCTTTGACGGCGTTGGCCAGACGCGATCCATAATATTGGATACGGCTCTTAGCTGATTCACATACTGTGGACGGTCTGAAACAAGCGGCTCGAAAAGAACTGTTAATTCTGGAGAAATTTTCTTTTATGGAGTCAAGTTTCTCTGGAATCGAGAGCCCCTTCTTTGGAGCGCTTTTGAGTAATTTTTTAGCGGCAATATCAGCGTTGATGAACCGAAGTGCCGCTAAGACTTTGATTAGCTGTGGTTTGAAGGATTTTTGTGCCGCTAGGGCTTTTTCGAGGTACCGGATCTCAGTTATTTGTTTGGTGCTGATAGCGTGTTTTGCAGCTGATAGCAGTACTTTTTCATTATTCCTAGCGAGGCGGGATAAGGTCTTAAGTATTTTTCCCGAGTCTTCAGGGTTGCCATATACCTTGTCTATTCTCACTGCAGCGATTCCTGATTTGACGCGTATAGCTTTGGTTGCTAGATTATTATTGAGTATACTCTCTAGGCGATCTCTGGCGTCACCAAATTCCTGATTTTTTTCATACAATTCTGCTAGCTGTAATTCGTATTCGATTCGAGCTTTAGTGGGTATTTGCGGTTCTTTGTAAGCGATCTTCAACAATGACAGCAGTTTTTTTGTGTTGCCAATTTTCTTTACTAGGTTAAGGGATTTTTCAATGAAGAAGCGGCGAGCTTTACCTTTTGGCTGTGCTGTCAAATAGCGGTAGGCAGTTGTAAGGGCGCTATTAGGATTTTTCTGTTGTAATTCCAAGTTGAAAAGACGTGAGAAGATGGCATCTTGCTTTTCACCAATCGGAGCAATTTCTTTGATATAAGTAGTGTAGAACCCAGCTGCTTTAGCGAGTTTACTGTTATTGATCGCTCGGTCGGCTGATTTCTCGAGAGCTAATGCCTGGAATGTTTTCATAGACTTTTGTAATAAAGGTTCCTTGGATTCTATGCCGAGTTTTCTTGCAAGGCCAGAAGCTATTGCCAGCCCACTCCAGTCTTGCAGTCTGTGGGAGTGAAATACGGCACTTCTGATTGCTTGGGGCTTAGGGGCAAAGTTATTTTTTTTGCTAAGGGCGATAAGCTCTGCTACTCCTTTCGGGGCATTGTCATTCAGTATATTAAGGACAGCAATTTTTGGAGCATACCGGTTTTTATTCACTGTCAGAAGAGTGTTCGCAAGCTGTTCCATTTTTTTTGTCTGTGCTGAACTAGGCAGGGTATTAAACCAGAAATTATCCGGCTGCCATTTGCTGGCTTTAGCGAGTGACTTGAAAGCTAGAGCAGCCCATTTATACTGCTTGCTGAAGGTTCTGTGCATTTTTAAATATATCTTTGCCGCCTGTTGATGCTGCCCCGCTTGCGTGTACATTTGAGCCAGAAGAGGTGCGTACTTTTCTTCAATGTCTTTTGCTGGCGAGGTATCTCGAAGGAAGAGGCTGAGATAGTAGATCTTAATCTTTGTTCCAGCAGAGCTTTCGCTGAGCTGATTATCGATAAATTGCTGATATATTTTTGTCAATGTTTTTAAAATACTCTTGCGGCCCTTTTGCGGTAGTTTCGTATCTTTTTTATACTTCCTGTAGGTAGGACTCATGTGCTTTGTGAACTCTGCAGGCAGCATTTGAGATCTTTTGAGATTTATTGATGCTATTCTTATATTTATTTTAGCGATCCATTTTGGGTCTTTGAGGTTAGCTAGCGCATTTTTGTACAACCTAAGCAATTCCTGTGGCCTTTGTGGTGATTTTTTTGCTAGAATCAAGGCCTCTTCGAGGCCGTAGTATGCCAGCGGCAGTAAATATTTGATTTTAGACATTGGTGCTTGCTTCAATAGGTTTGCGAGATGTCCACTTTTTTCTAAAAGAGGGGTGAGGTATTGAACCATCTCTCCTAAAATTGCTGGCTTAGAACGTGGCAGATTGGCAAAAATATCTGCTAGGACTTTATCGATCTTTTTAAATTTTTCAGGATAATCGGTGATGGATTTGACATAGTAGCCGAGAAGTAAAGCTTTATTGGCCCCCTTTTGGGACCTCAGGCTTTTCAAAAGCCGCTTTTGAGCATTTATTTTGGTCAGGTCTGAGGAAACCAAGGCTTCAATTGTGGTGATATTGATCGCCAATTTCTGGGTTTTAGTTAAACTAGTCTTGCTGTCAACATGATCGGCCATAAGGTTTTCGGAACTCAGAGAGGTATCGAGCCCAAGTATCACCTCTGAGATTAGCATTAGACCTAGAAAGCGACGCTTGATTTTTATGTCATCAAATTGACTGCCGACAGCGCTAAGGCTATTCAAGTAAGTAATTGCTTGCTGCAGGCCTACCAGATTACCTGCGTTGTGCTGCATTTTAATAAGAGACTGAATATCTTCCATTAACATATTTAGCTGATTCTTATTTGTTACCTTTTGGCCGCCGAGTACCTTCTCAAGTTTGGCGATGATGCGAGGTTTAGCTTTAGCTTCAATGTTACTAGCTTTACTAAGCTGGCTTTGCAGTAGTACTTCTGTAAGTAGGAATGGCTGTTTTTCGATTTGCGGCTTTGTTGATTTAAAAAGTGGCCCTGATCTTGCCCAAGATTTTCCAGAAGAAACCAATGCTATGCAAATAATAGGTAGGGTGAAAATATTCATTCTCTATGTCCTTTGTGCTTTGACTCTCTCACACTGATATCGGAATTTTTAGGCTTTTTGTTGAAAAATAGAAATTAGCTAAGTAATAGCTGGATCTTAAGGGTTTTTTATCGGTGGATAGCAGGTCTAGGTGTGACCTACTCTGCGTCTTTTGGGTTTGACTTCATATTGGAACTAAAAGCTTTCTATGAATCGCCAGAGCATTTCTCTTGATTGATTCACAATCTTGGATATATCTCTTGCCCTTGGTGCCTTTTCTCTACCCAGCTCGACTGCGATGGCTTTACTATCTAATATCCAGTGGAAGTAATCTACGCTAGACCCTTTGGCTACATATATAGTTTTTGCGATTGAACCATGGCGGTAGTTGTTCTCTTCGGCCATAAATGTTGTGAGTTCATCGAACATGTTTTCCATGGCGGGATCTTTTATGGGTTGTAGTGTGAACGCCCAGGGATACATAATCATTTTGCCGTAAGCGTGTATATCCAAGTAGCCATCAATTTTTAGACTTTTGGCGAATTCCATGAGGTTGTTGATGCAAGCAATGGGATTTCTATTGGGTTTCTCCGGCCATGGGAATTGCCTATTTGGGTCCACATAACCATGGGTATAGCGGGATCGCCTAATAAAGCTATCAGGGCTGGTTACAGGAATAATATATATTTCGTTATCTGTAATCATTGCTTGTAAGCGCGGGTTAAAGGTTTGGAAGCCAATCAGGAGTTCATTTAGCAAGTTCAGTATCACTTCGGTTGTGATAATCTCATCACCGTGCATGGCGGCGGTAATAAGTATTTTATTTTCAGTATCACCCTCACTTTCCATCACATTATCCGATAGTTTTATAGCTTGTAGGTCCCTACCATTCCTGCTTTTTCCATAAGTAATAATGCGTACGGTATCGGGATGATCGCGTTGCATTTGAGCTAATTCTTCCTGAATGTTTGAATAGCTCCGATAGCCCGTGAACTCGTTGTTGTCGGTTATCAGGCTTTGCTGTAATTCTTTGTTGATATCATGTTTTATGAGTTTATATTTGCGTGTGAGCCTGGTAAAGGTTTCTATTTGCGGCATTGGTACATATACGGTGAAGGTATTGCCGGTGCGATCGGTGATCTCAAATAAATCGGCGATCTGCCTTAATACGTTGGCATCAACGTTAGTCACTTCATAGGCATTGATAACTTCCCTCTCACTGGCACTTAAGTAAGCAGGGGTGAGTAATATCATTAGGGCGAGGAACTTGAATAGCATTGGTATGTCTCACTGTAAGCGAATTTGCTGAGATTCTCATACTATAGAATAAATCAGGATTTTTCAAACCATGGCTTGAGGCTCTTACCCTCAAAGCAGCCGGAAAAATAGACGGCTGAACCAGAGGGCTAGTTGGAAGTCTTTTCTGGTAGGCTCCGGGCTATATTAAACGAAATGATTTAGAAGGTTGGATTGATGCGCCATGATCTGTGGTCGGCAGAACAATTATATAGATTGTGCCGTTGGGTTGTGGGCTGAGGCCAGGCATAGCCTTTGCCGGGGTTTGGTTCAGTAAGCTCTCAAGGTAAATTACTGGTATTAGTTAGATAAACACCTATGTTTTTAGTTCTTGCAATTGTAAAAGAAATTTGTTTTACTCTGGGTGAAACACTTCTTGTGGTTTGAACTCAATCAGAAAGTTCTGTCGCCTTTGACACGAGCGAGAGTGTCGTTGTATTTGGAAAGAAGGTTTCTGGTCATAAGGAGGGTATATAAGATGAAACATACGAATGGATTGCTGATTTTTGGTCTGTTTGCAGCTGAATTGGCGCTAGGTCAAACGACGGTGGTGAAAAAGGCTGAAGTTGGTGAGTTTTTCGATAATACGGCGGTTTCTGTTTCGGCGTCGCATCGTTATAAGGGGAACATAGAAGCGGGGGCCCGTAAGGATTTTCGACCCTACGATGTATATACTCTTCAAGCATTTGGGTCGAAAGGTAAGTTAGATATTGCTGCATACCTTACAGGATACAGGGGGATTGGAGAAACTGAGGTTGCCTTTGACGACCCGCTGTACCGTCCAGAGTTAGACCTTATATATAACCTTGCCACTGTGGGTCCTTATAGCTTATTTGCTGTTTCCGAGCTTTATGCGCCTGTCCCCGATAGCGATGGCTATGTCTTGGGCTACCTCCAGAATATTTTGGGTTCCACCTTAGGCTTACGGGGTGGTGGAAGTATTAGTTTTGCGAATAAGCTGCGCTTAGGGGTTATGAGCCCTACAGGTCGATACGAAGATTCAGAAACAGGGACGAAAATCGTTGGAAATACCTCTGCGCTGCGTCTGGACAATATTCTTGAGCTTGTGGTCGTTCCACCCAATACGAAAGAGCTGACCTTAATAGCATACGCAAGGCTTGTTCGTGATGCGTATAGAAACATGGAGCTAGCAGCTGATGAAGGGTATATCGAGGCTGATGGTTATCGAAGTGTCTGGCTTGGCAGCTACTTGAGTGGCATTGCTAGTTACCAAGCTTCTGCGGATTTGAACCTCGCTGCCGAGCTTCGCTATTACCGTGACGATGCCTTTCGGCAAGCATCGGCTGGCAGTCGGCAGAGTGGTAGGCTAACATTGACCTACTCAATGCTGTAGGGTCTTATTGGGTAAAATCTTCCCTCCAAGCTGCATGCACTGCCTGTTAGACTAAGGAAGTGATCGTCCTTATAAAGTAGGAGAGGTCTGTGACATATAGCATGTGGCTCATTTTCGGTTTGCTTTTTGGGGGTTTGAGTGAGAGTGGTCTTGCTCGGTCTAGCAAGACTTTTACTAGTGCTAACTTGCGGCAACCGGTCCCGTGCTCATTGGCGAGTCAAACAGCCAGTTTTGAGCCCGAAGCCTTCTTTTCGCTAGGATCTACCTACATGCTTCTACTGGCGAATTGGCTTTTGGAACAAAATCCGCCGCAGTTATCGACTCAATTGTCGAGTTGGGGATTTGGTCAGGTTGTTTTGGGAAACTCTGGTGAGGACAACTACAGGACTGTGGTCGCCGAACATGAGTTATTTATCCTT
>MDTC01021382.1_pt1 | contig 13077 bp, 17 predicted proteins | sample 811181 | NCBI WGS metagenome assembly MDTC01 (sample SAMN05326644, study PRJNA326480) | marine metagenome | isolation source: seawater | place: Pacific Ocean: North | collected 2011 | reverse complement strand
TGGGACGGGACTGTATCGGCACAGTTACCACCCTGAGCAACAGCAAGATCAACAACCACTGAACCGGGACGCATGCGGTCAAGCATGTCCTCACTGATTAAGCGTGGTGCGCGCTTGCCAGGGACTTGAGCTGTGCATATCGCCACATCTGCCTGAGCGAGCTGGTCGGAGAGTTGTTGCCTCTGTGCTGCCAAAAATGCATCTGAAGCCTGCTTTGCATAACCACCCGATTCGGCTGGCTTGTCATCCATTTCCGGTGGATCGATGAAGCGAGCACCGAGTGATTCGACCTGCTCTTTCACAGCAGGTCGAATGTCGCTCACATAAACGACCGCACCCAATCGGCGAGCAGTGGCAACGGCCTGTAGACCAGCAACACCGGCACCCAGAACCACAACCCTTGCGGGCTGAACGGTACCTGCTGCAGTCATCAACATCGGGAAATATCGATCCAAGGCCGCAGCACCAAGCAGAACTGCCTTGTAACCAGCAATGTTGGCTTGGGATGAAAGCACATCAGCGGACTGGGCACGACTGATGCGAGGGAGGAGCTCAAGGGCCATTGCCGAGAGACCACATTCACTTAAATCTTCTGAAAGAACCTGGTTGCCATAAGGAGCCAACATGCCCACCACCAAGGCAGCCTTTCGCAAGCGGCCAAGCGATGCAGAGCTTGGACATTGCACACATAGCAAGACGTCAGCCTCCCCCCAAGCGTGAGGGTCGCCTGGAGAGACCAAATCAGCTCCAACACTGGCGTAGGTTTCGTCCAGAAAACCGGAGGGAAGTCCAGCACCGCGCTCAACTGCAGCTGTGCAACCGAGGGCAATAAATTTTTTCAGGGTCTCGGGTGAAGCAGCTACACGGGTTTCAGCCGTTGCGCTTTCAATCGGGATAAGGAGTCTGGGCAAGTTCGTTGTGCCACCACCCAGCTGAGATTACGGGGTCATCGCTCCCGAAACGCATCTTTTCTGAAGAAGCTGACTTAGTTAAGCAGCTGTTGCTAATTAGAGAATTCCGTCTAATAGAGCATGGGTCTCTCCGCAATTGAATGTCCAGATGGCGTTTGTCACAGCCATCACGGCGGGCACGCAGTCAATCGCCACACGATGGAAGAACTCCTCAGCGAACACGGAAGGGAATGGTGTGAACGACTCGCGGAACGGATCTATGAAATGTCTGTCGACACGTTCTCTCAATCTGTGATGCCAAGCCTGCATGCAGCTGGCTGGCAACGACGCCACCTTGATTGGGAATTCAAGCTCCAAAACCAACAGTCCGAAACAGATGCTGAACCTGATCGGACCCTGGTGGATGGAATGATCAATGCCACCGAGAGCTTTCTGCGGAGCAGCGAAGTCCATCGTTTGTTCATCCAGGAACTCGTCCAAGGAACTTTTGATGAGGCCTCAGACGATCACTTGCGCAGCAATGCTGTGCGTCAACTGATCGAGGAAGAAATATTGACCATGCTTCAAGACAAGCGAGCAGTTTTGATGGGACGTCTTGTTGCGCAATTAAAAAGTGCGGCGGACGGAGATGAACAACGGGCTGCATGTGCTGCGGAAGAGGGTCTAATGGAAGTGGAGCGTTTGCTCTGCAACCACAGCGAATCTCTTTAAAAACAAAGTTCGACTTAGAAAAGAGGAAGAAGCTCTTGTTCAAGCGCTTGAACAAGAGACCAGTCCCTCTGATGTTCAAGCCAGCGCAACCTCAATATGATTGGATCGATATCACATTCCAGTGGCCAACAGTGCTCGAGCTGTTGGCGCTGATCAGGACTAGAAGGAGAACGTGGACGGCTTTTGGCCATGGCGGCAGGGGGCCGGAAACCCCAAGAGCTGTTGGCTGGAAGCTAAGGGTGGCGCCAGCTGTTGGAATGGTTAGAAAGACCTAACTTTTGCGGCTGACCGATCGCACATCCCTCGTTTGAGCTCCAGGGAGACAACGGACGAGCCAAAATCCAACCCCGGCAATGGCAACAGCAACTGGTTCAGCTTCTACGCAGGCGACTGGATCCAGGAAGAAGCAATGGACGAGATGTTTTGATTCATGCGGGGCCTGGTGCAGGCAAAACCCTTGGAGCCCTGCTCGGATTTCAAGCCATGCAGCAGGAAGGGAAGCTGAAACGCTTCTTGGTCTTTTGTCATCGCACATCCATCCTTAGCCAGTGGCGCACATCCGCCGAACGGATTGGTTTGCGCTTGGAGCACTGGAGTGAATCGACAGACAACATCCAGGAATCTGATGGCTGGCTCGTCACTTATCAAGGTGCGGCAAGCCAGCTCGATGTGCTCAAAAAAGCGCTCCAACAATGGGCTGGCGATCAACTCCTTGCCATTGCCGATGAGGCTCATCACCTTGGAGTAGATCCCGATGAACCCGAAGGCCCCGTTTGGGGACGCACCTTCTTAGAGCTCAGCCAAAAGTCCCGATTAAGACTTGGGCTAACAGGAACGCCCTTTCGAGCTGACAATCTCGCCTTCTGTAGCGCCAGACGGATCCGAATTCAGGAAGGCGATCAGTTGGTGGAACAGATCAGCCCAGACCTATGCGTTGAACCCAGAGAGTTGATTGCTGCAGGCGATGTACGTCCATTGGAATTTCGCTTTCAAGATGGATGGGTGGAACACAGCCGTGCCGGAAGGCCCGATCGCGATGTGTCTCCTCTATCCGAGGAGATTCGAGAAAGCTGGAGGGCCAGAAATTTGCGCCGCGCAATCCATCTTTCTGATAGCAGCAGCATTGCTCAGCAACTCTTGATTAGAGCTCGACGCAAGCTGGACAGCGTTCGTGAACACCATCCAGACGCGGGAGGTCTCGTAATTGCACGAGACATCGCTCACGCCAGATCAATCAGTTCGCTGTTGAGAGAACAGGGCGACCGAGTCGACCTTGTGCATTCCCAGGATCCAGAGGCATCTGCACGACTCAACCGTTTTCAAGAGGGTGATGCCGACTGGTTGGTGAGTATTGATATGTGCGCCGAAGGCTTTGATGCCCCCCGCCTTCGTGTTGTCGCTTACCTGACAACTGTCGTCACCCAAAGTCGTTTTATACAGAGCATCACCAGAGCTGTGCGCATGTGCGGATCAAGGGCAGCAACAGAACCTGTGCCGAGAGATCCCTCCTATGTATTTGCTCCAGCTGATCCGTTGCTGATGAGCTACGCACGAAGTTGGGCTATATCAGAGCCTTATCGAATCCAGCCTCAACTTCAGGAAGACGACTCACCAAACCCAGTGAGCTCAAACGCATGGAGAGGTCCAAGCCTGCCCTTGGAGGCTGTAAACGATGGTGCTGGTGCTGTAATTCGACTAAGAACTCCCGAGTTACCTAATTTTTTGCAGCAATGAAAACTTCTTTGCTTAAAAAAAAATGCGACGTTGTGCGAAATCACACACGTTGTCGGCTCGCCAACAGGCAATGTGGTCACTATCTGGGAGTCAGTCATGGACGCAGCGCTTGAACGACGAGTCAGTGTTGCCACCTGCTGGGCAACGACCAGGATTGCCGCTCTAGACAGTGCTGAGCGCTATGAAGACAGCTACGCATTGACCCAAGAATTCCGAGAATGGATCACTTGTATTGGAGAAAGTCCGGAACTTTTTGCTGATTCAGTCATGAGCTTGGGGGAATGCTCACAAACTCGAAAAAGCCATGATCTGGAGGAGGGAGCAGAGGATTCGGTCGGAATCTGAAGGAATCGTTAAAACTTGCTTTCCATACACTTAATTCGACGAACTCTCTGATCAGTACTACATAGATACAAACCAAGACCTAAGTGTGGCTGTTTAGATTCAACTCATAATCAATACGCATAAGCCATGGGCGAGAGAGAGAATCTTGTGATTATTGGATCTGGCCCAGCTGGGTATACAGCTGCCATTTATGCAGCTAGAGCCAACCTCAGTCCTCTCCTTATCACTGGTTTTCAACGCGGAGGGATCCCAGGCGGTCAATTGATGACCACTACCCACGTAGAGAACTATCCCGGCTTTCCGGACGGTGTTCTTGGTCCTGATCTCATGGACCTCATGAAGGCTCAAGCGGAACGCTGGGGCACTCAGCTTCTCGAAGCCGATGCTGACGTCATCGATCTAGCCCAGAGGCCATTCACGATTGAAGCGGACGGCCAAACGATCCATACCCAATCAATCATCATCGCCACAGGCGCTAGCGCCAACCGTTTGGGCGTACCCAACGAAGATCGCTTCTGGAGCAATGGAATCAGTGCTTGCGCAATCTGCGATGGTGCAACTCCCCAGTTCCGAAACGAAGATCTGGCTGTGGTCGGAGGGGGTGATTCCGCTTGCGAGGAAGCTGTTTACCTCACGAAGTACGGAAGCAAAGTTCACCTCCTGGTGCGCTCGGGCCATTTACGAGCCAGCGCCGCCATGGCTGATCGCGTTGAAGCCAATCCTCAAATCACGGTGCACTGGAACACCGAGGTGATCGATGTTCAAGGAACCGATTGGATGGATGGACTTCGCCTTCGGCAGCGAGACACTGGAAAAGAGGAGCTCCTACCTGTGCGCGGCATGTTTTATGCCATCGGTCACACACCCAACACCGAATTATTCAAGGACCAGTTGGACTGTGACCAAAGCGGATACTTGATCACTCAACCCGGTAGACCTGAGACCTCACTGGAAGGTGTTTTCGCAGCAGGAGATGTAGCCGATGCGGAATGGCGCCAAGGGATTACCGCTGCAGGCAGCGGTTGCCAAGCAGCTCTTGCCGCAGAACGCTGGTTGAGCCATCACGACTTAGCCACCCTGGTGAGTCGTGATGCGGTGGAACCTCAGAAGGCCAAACCTCCAGAAACCACTGATGTCACGACAGAAGGCACCTACGACTCCAGCGCTCAATGGCAAAAAGGAAGCTACGCGCTCCGCAAGCTTTATCACGACTCCAAAAAACCTTTGCTTGTGATTTACAGCTCACCAAGTTGTGGCCCCTGTCATGTGCTGAAACCCCAGCTCAAACGAGTGTTGTCTGAACTTGATGGACAGGCTCAAGGTATAGAGATCGACATCGAAGCCGATCAAGAGATTGCAGAGCAGGCCGGTGTTAATGGAACCCCAACGGTGCAATTATTTTTTGATAAGTCTCTTCAACAACAATGGCGCGGAGTCAAACAGCGCAGTGAATTCAGGGGAGCAATCGAGGCCCTCCTGAAAGAGCATTGACCTAACGACGGCGTGGGCCACCTGGACGATTGCCACCTGGACGTCCACCGGGTGCACCGGCGTTCCGCTCCCGGTATGTAATCCGACCTCTCGTCAGGTCATATGGGCTGATTTCAACAAGGACTTTGTCACCTGCAAGCAACTTGATTCGAAATTTTGTGAGCTTGCCTGCGGCACGGCACAGGCACTGGTGACCAGCGGGCTGCTCCAAGGTCACGAGATAAAACCCGTTCCCCTGTTCTTTTTCAATGACACCCGAGGTCTCAATCATGCGTCAAGGTCAACGTCTTAGGTAACACCAGTTTAGAAGGCTACCTTCAACTGATTTCCACCATTACGCCGAGACACTCTTTAGGGTCACACTTGCTCTTAACAGCAACGTGATGCTTCCCCCGCTTTCCCTCGACTTGGGCCTGTTGCTTATTTCTATCGGCGCTGTAAATCTCTGGCGTAACCGTCAGAACGCGAATTAGCGTGTTCGTTAGTTCTGAATTGTTTCCGTGTCTGAATCAGCTCTGATTGCTTTCACATCCCTGGTTCAATCCGATTCTCAGCTGCGGGAACAGGTTCGCCAGGCACCAACACCAGCTCATGTGGTGAATCTCGCTTCAGAAAAAGGGCATGAATTTAATCAGGCCACGCTCATGAAAATGCAGGCCGACAAAATGAAGCATCTTCAAGATGAGCATCTCAACAGTGCATCCAGCTGGGGAGATGCACTCTTACTCTGCTTTGGAGTTCACAACTGACCCTTCTGCTGCACAAACCCTTTGGGGTTCTGAGTCAATTCACGCCAGAACCTCAGAGTCGCTGGGGATGTTTAAGCGATTGGATACAGATTCCCAATGTTTACCCTGCCGGGCGCCTTGATGCCGACAGCGAGGGTCTGTTGTTGCTCACCGACAATGGGCGGCTACAACATCGCCTCACGGACCCTCGTTTCGGCCACTGGCGTCAGTACTGGGTTCAAGTTGAAGGATGTGCCAACAACAACCAACTGGATCAACTGCAACGTGGAGTGATGATTCAAGGGGTACTTACGCGGCCAGCGAAAGCAACATTGCTATCGGACAACGACGAACAAACGATCAGCGATCGCGAGCCACCAATTAGGGAACGGCGTTCGATTCCCACCACTTGGATCGCTCTACAACTCAGAGAAGGGCGCAATCGCCAGGTCCGTAGGATGACAGCTGCTGTAGGGCTTCCCACTCTGAGGCTCATCCGCCAGTCCATCGACTTGATGGATGGAGGCGCGCCTCTCAGCCTCAAGGGCCTAAGCCCTGGACATTGGCGTTCCATAACAGGCGTAGAAGAGGAGCGATTGCAACTACTGCTTAAGAGTTCGGTAACGCACCAGTGAGCGTCACGGCACGAAATTCGATCCCCTCTACAACTCTCCAAGGCGTTTCTGAACGCTCTGCGTATTGAACCTGTTCAAGCCCTAGCGCTCGGAAGTCCTCCAAAAAAGCGTCCTCCAGCCAAGCTCCACTGATACAACCACTCCAAAGCTCGGGGTCCTGCTGGAGAGACATGGGCACAGGGCGATTACAAACAATGTCGCTGATCGCAACGCGACCAGCTGGTCGCAGCACGCGTCGAATGTTTTTCAAAAGTCGCTGACGTGCCGATGGATTGACAAGGTTCAGAACGCAGTTGCTCAACACCACATCAATGCTGGAATCAGCGACCAATGGCTCTCCTTCAGCATCAAGAGCATCTAGCGATTCAATCGCACCTTCTAAAAAGCCAACATTGGCGTAACCAATCCGTTCTGCCACCACAGGTGCCGCAGAACGAGACAAGGCCAACATGTCTGAATTGCGATCGACTCCGATCACCTTGCCTTTCTCACCAACCACCTGTGAACAAATGAAGGCATTCTTTCCACTACCACTGCCGAGGTCTAGAACAGCATCGCCAGACTGAACCCAGCGGGTGGGATCGCCGCAGCCGTAATCCCTTTCCACCACTTCTTTAGGAAGGGGGCTTAGTAACGATGCATCAAAAGCAACTGGGGTACAGAGGCACGCTTCCTGTTCAGTTGCAGCAGCGCCGTAACGATCTTCAACGGCCTGAGTCTGATCAATGGAAGGCTGGGTAGGACCGCAACATGACGACATCGGCAGACAGTTCAGAATTGTCGTCATTCTGAACAGTTTCGGCCCAGGGATGACTTAACCCAGTACATCCTGAAGCTCGCGGACGGTTTGCCACTGCCCGTAGTAGTAGTTGGCACTGGCACGTCGATCCATGTCCTCAATGCCATCAAAGGCATCAAAACCCACGCTTTGCCAAAGCTCATGGCCACAGGTTCGGTTGAGCTCAGTTTCAGCTTCTCGAGCAAGGTTATCGAGCCGGCGCTGAAGATTTTTAACTTGGGCGACAGACATAACGGTGACTAACGACACCCAAATCCTAACGAGTAATTAGTACATACCAACCATGCACTAGAAGGGGAGTTTTTTCTTGGCGTCTTTGTCCAGGTCGGCCTCCATATCTCTTAGTCGCTTAAGGATTGTGTCGTAATACTCACGGATGTAAGCCTCCATTTGCGTGGTTTCATCAGGGTCTAGGCCGAAAGCGCGATAACTCGCCTCCATTGGTGCATCAAGAGATCCACCACCACCGGTGACTTCAGCAAACGCGAGACGCTCTGCCACGTTCACAGCCGGTTCAAAAAACGAACAAATCCCCTGCATCAAATTCAACAGGGCACCTGGAACGCGAAAAACCCTTGCCGATTTGGAACTTGCAAGTTCACACAGCTGAATCACTTCACCTGTGTTCCAAGCTTTCGGCCCCACCACTGGGTAGGAACAACGGACGGTCTCAGGATGATCAACCGCAGCAACAGCAAAACGAGCCATGTCTTGAGTGTTCATGTACGCGATAGGCGTAGGGCTGCCACTCACCCAAACCGTCTGGCTCTCCAAGATTGGAATGGAAAACTGACTGATCACACCCTGCATGAATGCAGCGCCCTGCAGGATTGTGTAGTCAAAATCTGACTCTTCAAGCAACCGTTCGGTGCAGTGCTTGATGTCCATCAAAGGAACATTGCGATGCTTCGAAGCACCCAATAACGAAAGAAAAACAAACCGCTTCACTCCCGCTCGCTCGCAAGCATTGAGCAGATTGAGCTTTCCGTCCCAATCTGTCTTGTAGATGCTGTTTGGATCGGTCGGTCGACTTGTGGCGGCATCGATGACTGCATCAACCCCGTCTAATGCGTAATCGAGGCTGGCCGGCTCCAATAGATCACCGCGGGTGAGCTCACAGCCCCACTCCTGAAGAAAAGCCGCTTTTCGGGGTGAACGGACAACGCAGCGCACATTGTGGCCAGCATCAACCGCTTGTTTCGCGATTTGGCGACCAAGCGTTCCTGTCCCACCAACCACCAGAACCTGCATCGGGTCAGTCATTGCAAGCGATGAGCCTAAAGGGGCTGAAGGCCTGGCGTGCCCATCAATCGTTTTGAAGTTTTAAAAGTAAAGCGCCACCTGCGAGACCAACAGGAATCAATACCCAGAACACGACAGCAATTCCGAAAATTTCCGATGCCATGAAACAGGATTCAACGTTGGGATCAATTTAACGATCCTTACTACCCAATTCGGCACATCGTCGTAACACGATGCCTAGCGGCGCGTTGCTACGCAGCTGTCCTGGCATCACTCCACTCGCAGAAGCTTGATGACCAGAAGCTCGTAAAGCTCTCACCAAGTCCACAACAGCAGGAGGGCCTTTCAACTGAAGCCTTCGGGCCAACTCAGCCGTTGACCAGCAACATGCTGGCTGACCAGGATCCGCCAACAGCCCCTCCAACATCTTTCGGCTTCGAGGAGCTAGGGACGGATCATCAACCTGCGTCAATCGATCCTGACCCAACGCCGTATTTAAGGTGTCGCTCAATTTCAAGAGCCCATCTAGCTGGTCAGGAGCCTGCAGCGGACCAATCCATAGAGGACCGCTGACGGCCCAACGTCCACAGCCATCCGTACAAGCACAGGGTCTCCAGCCCTGAAGGCCCAACATTGCTTGCACAGCCTGATCACCGCAGCGTTCACAACGGGCCAGAAATCCCAGCTGCTCCTCCTCACCCGAACGGATCCGCTGATGCAAACGCACCGCAACACGAAAGGTGCGGCCGTCGCTGTAACTCAATAATGGTTGGACGCCACGTCCCAGCAACCAAGCCTCGCGGGCGACAGCTGCCAATTGCAGGCGCAGAGCTAACTCCCAACTTGATGGATGAGCACGTGCCGCCGCACCAAAACGTCGCACAGCCGCGAAACGGTCATGACCGGTCGGTGATCGACCGTCAGTGCTCGCGAGCATCAAGACACCTCCAAAACGCATGGCTTGAAGCGTGGACTGCAGCAAAACATTTGGACACCCAAAAGCATCGAGATCGATCAGATCAAAAAAGCGATGCTCCAGAAAGGCCTCACGCAAGAGCCGCTCCGCCGCCTGATGGCTCTGGGTCAGCCTTAACCCTTCACACGCTTGCAACGGTTCAAGATTGGCGGCTAAGAGGGAATCACGCTCTTGATCGGCGTCGTTCACCCAAAGCTCAACGGGCTGAACAGATGCTCCCCTCGCCTCAAGTCCCCAGCGAAGAGCACGGATGCCGCAACCAGCCATAAGGTCAAGCCAACGCAACGGACGACCCTTTGAAGCACCCTCCAATGTTGAGGCTGCTAACAACACTGAGACATCCCTTGCCGGCCTGGAGTCCGGGCGAAAAAATCCACCCCCGAGCCGCAAAGACGCCTTTCCTTCGCGATAGTGAGGGTCCAACTCGTTCAGGTGTGTGCTCGCAACCGCTCTCCAGCCTGACTCCAACGGTGCCGATTGGGGCGAAAGCGCTGAATGGATTTGGAAGAACTACCGCTGCCACTGGCGAGTGCTTGGAGACTCTCAATCACCAGCGATGGTGCTCCTGCATGGATTCGGTGCAAGCAGCAGCCACTGGCGCCACAACGCAGGTCCTTTAGTAAAAGCTGGCTATCGGGTGTATGGCCTTGATCTGATTGGCTTCGGCCGCTCTGAACAGCCAGGCCTTCATTCAAAATTCCGCTTGGACAATCGCCTATGGGCTCGTCAGTTGGCAGCTTTTCTAGAGCAGATAGTTCAGAAGCCCGCTGTTTTGGTTGGCAATTCTCTGGGGGGCCTCAGCGCGCTTACAACAGCAGTTTTTCATCCTGATTTGGTTGCCGCCGTCGTTGCAGCACCGTTACCAGATCCAGCTCTAATGCAGCCGGTACCGAGACGACAGTCCCGCTTACTGCGCCGACTGCGACCCCCAATAGTGGAATTGCTCTGCCGCCTCCTTCCTCTAGAACTTCTCGTTCCTTTCATTAGCCGTACCGCTTTGCTGCGTATTGGCCTCCAGGGGGCTTATTCACGCTCCATTGGGAACGACAAGGAATTACTTCAACTGATTGCAAAGCCAGCCCGTCGCCGCACGGCTGCTCGCAGCCTCAGGGCCATGAGCGTAGGTATGGCCTTACGTCCACGCGGAGCCACCGCACCAGCCTTGCTTGAACGGTTAAGCCAGGAGAATCGTGGAATCCCTTTGTTACTCCTTTGGGGACGTCAGGATCGATTCGTACCTTTATTAATTGGCGAGAAACTGCAGCAGCAGCACCCGTGGCTGATGCTGAAAGTTCTCGAAGGCAGTGGTCATTGCCCTCATGATGAAACCCCTGAACTGTTCCATCAAGAGCTTTTGCGCTGGCTGGACCTTAATTTGGGAAGAACAAGCGCGCTGGAAACACAGCAACGGGCATGAAGCACACCCTGTCCGTCCTGGTGGAGGACGAATCCGGCGCTCTAAGCCGCATCGCTGGTCTCTTCGCCAGACGTGGCTTCAATATCGACAGTCTTGCCGTAGGTCCCGCTGAAACCAACGGCCATTCTCGTCTCACCATGGTGGTGGAAGGCGACGAACACACCCTCCAGCAGATGAGCAAGCAGCTCGACAAGTTGGTGAATGTGCTTCAGGTGCTTGATCTCTCCCAACTACCTGCGGTGGAACGAGAACTGATGCTGATGAAGGTTTCCGCACCATCAGAACAACGCAGCGCCATCCTTGAATTAGTTCAGGTATTCCGCGCCAAGGTGGTGGATGTGGCTGACAACGCTCTGACTCTTGAAGTTGTTGGAGATCCAGGCAAATTGGTTGCCCTCGAAAGTCTGATGGCTCCCTATGGAATCTTGGAGATCGCTCGCACCGGAAAAGTCGCTCTGGAGCGGGCCTCGGGAGTGAATACTGAATTTCTGAAAGCTGCGATTAGTGGTGGGCGTGTACCCGCTTAATGGCTGACTATCAAAGACCAGGTGTCAGAAGCTTTGCTTTGAGCAATTTGTCGTCTTGTTGGATCTCATCTACTACCTCCATTCCATCAGTGACTCGGCCAAAAACGGCGTAACGGCCATCAAGCTCTGGCAGAGGGCGCAGGGCGATATAAAACTGAGCGCTTGCCGAATCTGGAGACTGGGAGCGAGCCATGGCTAGGGCACCGCGCTCATGACTGAGCTTGAGCTGCTGAAGATCACTCGGGTTAGTACTCACTCGGCTGTAACGAGGCTGATCTTCATTTTTGTAAGACAGCTCAAGAGGAATGAATCGAGCCTGGCCACTATTTGAATCAATGAAACTTCCTGTTCCATACTGAGATTTCAAGGTACTGGGATCATTCGATGAAGGATCGCCACCTTGCACAACAAAGGGCACTGGCTCACGAATCACCCTGTGAAATACGGTGCCGTCATAAACACCACGCTTGACGAGATCAGCAAAGTTGCCTGCTGTCACAGGTGCCGCATCCCCATCCAGTTCAAGGGTGACCACTCCCCGAGTGGTGGTCAGTTCAACACTGGCCTTGCCTTGAAGGCATGGACTACTGGCTTGTCCACAACCACTAGGAACAACAGAAGCCGTATTCGATGGAGAACATCCAACGAGAAGAGGCAAACAGAACACAAGACAAGCAAGCGTTCGCACAATTGAGCGCTGCATAAGAATTCAAAGTCCTTCGAGATTCACACCTAAAAAGCGGGCAAGCTCCGCTCCATCCTGTTCCAACTGAGCGAGAGGTAAAGGTTCTCCAACACGCGTGAGCGGCATATCTCTTCGACCCCGAACGCGAAGCGAAACACGTCGACGTGTATTGAAGCCATCTCTCACCTCAACTTTTACCGCCTGTACGTCCTTCAAGGGGATCTCCACACTGATGGGCTGACGAAATCCACGCCTTGAGATCGTCACCACACCAGCAGAACGGTCAAAACGATTGCTACCAGAGCCAACATTGATGGCGATCACGGCCCAGAGATAGGTAGCCAGAAGTGCAGCAGCAAGGCTGTAAAGCCCCATCACCAACCCTTGGGGAACAAACACCAGGCCAGCAGGATGACCTAGGGGAAGAAGATCCCGGCCCAGGTAACTGGAGAGAGAAGCGAAAAGAAAACCAATACCGCCAATGGTCACCATCAAGGCCACGAGGATGTTCGAAAGCCGGCGAGAACCAAGGACAGGTTGTTCGAGCAGATCAGCGGCCATCAAAGCCCGAAATCAAAACCCATTCTGGACTGCAAAGCCAATCTCTGGTGGCCTTGTCAAAGCTCTGCCACGAAACGATGCAGCAAATCGAAAGAAAGCCAGAAGATGCATTCCGATACAACGGGTTTCAGCTGAGCCATCTAAGCCCCGAACTAGGCAACAAGATTGTTAAGGTCGCTTCGAACCCACTGCACGCGGGCTAACCGCACCGTTCAACTCATGACGATCGCTGCAGGTCGCATGCCGCAGCGGGGATGGTTCGACGTCCTCGATGACTGGCTCAAACGCGACCGTTTCGTATTTGTCGGCTGGTCC
>MDTC01204074.1_pt1 | contig 13079 bp, 14 predicted proteins | sample 811181 | NCBI WGS metagenome assembly MDTC01 (sample SAMN05326644, study PRJNA326480) | marine metagenome | isolation source: seawater | place: Pacific Ocean: North | collected 2011 | reverse complement strand
ACATCCTCTGTTGCACTCATTGTTGGTCGGCCTTCTTCATCGTAAAGCAAAGGCAATTCAGGAGCTCCTTTGGATCCTGATTCTCGCCAAGCCAGTTCTTCTTGCTGAACGATATCCCATCCTTCTGGAAGAGGCGTGAGAAGATCTGCTTTAGAGGTAACAACAAGCATATCTGTCCCAGGAAGCAAACGGTCAACATCTTCAAGCAAATTCAACTGCTCTTCGAGTGGAGTCCCACATGCCTCACTGGTATCAAGGAGGAACAAAACCAGAGATCCGATGTTCTCTAGAGCTGCAATAGCTTGTTGTTCGATAGCATTCCTTCGACTCATCGGCCTATCAAGTAGTCCAGGAGTATCGACTAATTGATGCACCAATCTACGATGAGTGAAATGTCCAACGTGGATTTGCTTTGTTGTGAAAGGATAATGATTCACTTCCATGTTTCCAGATGAAAGCGCTGAAATGAAAGCAGACTTCCCTACATTGGGTGCGCCACAAACAACGATACAGGGGAGTAATGTGTCAATTTGCGGAAGAGCCTTGAGTGTTTCTCGAGCCTCATTGAGCCACTTCAATGAAGGCCCTACCCGCCCAAGAATAGATCCTATTCGGCCATATGCTTCCCTGCGAGCTTCATGCATAAGTTCAATTTGAGCAGTTCTCACAATTTTCCGTGTGTTTTGAGTTGCAATACGTAGAACCTGGGTGCCGCCCCATTGAAGCATGGAGAGGTGATGCCGATAATCATCTGTACCAACACATGCTTCAATCATTGCAAGGTCGAATTGTGGAGAATGGTCTAATGACGGCCATGTTTGAACCGTCTCTCTAAACAGAGTATCAATGATATCAGCGGCGGTTTGAATCATCCGAGTAAGTTGTTTCCTCGTACGGAATACTCGATTATAGTCGTCGACTCGGTCTGCAGCCTTACGTGCCCGAGAAAATGCCTTGTCGAGAACCTCGTCCTCGAACAACACAGTTGGCAATTGACGCCATGTCACCTTCATAGGTACCCCATGTTGTCCGGAGCGACAACCCTTCATGAACCCATCACATCAAAAGGACAATGATGTTGTAATTGCACATTGTTCATGTAGGGTCGGCTCTCAGAGGGAACCATGGCGAAAAAATCTTCGAAAGTTGAACTACCGAAATGGGCGACTGGCTTATGGAAAGAACTTGGCTCACCTGACTTGGACAGCATACAGGGAATCCACAAAGGAGACCTTCTTGAAAGACGAAACGGTCTGAGGCGTGATGACCTTGTCGAAATTCTAATCGATGCCAGAGCAATTCATTCTGATAGTGAACCATGGGTTCGTGGACGTTTAATCTCATCGGGTAAATCGAGCCTTGAAATCCTAGATGAAAGCGGAGCACGCCGATTCATCACCCGAGATAGGATCATTCAGATTGTGCTTGTTGCACACATGCGCCCAGCGTACATCGATGACAAAGAACTTCTTGCTTTTGAAAGAGAAGACATGAAGCGTCGTTCTACACTCCATGAGAAGGTTGAGAAAGAAACCGCAGGCAACGATGACGCACATCTTTGGGGATGAGAGCATGAAGACCCCAGAGGGTTGGTCTGTAGTGGAAAAATGCCTTATGCGTGAATTTGAATTCGACAATTTCTTAAAATCGAAATCCTTTGTTGATAAGGTTAGTTCTTTGTGTGAAGAAAAAAATCATCATGCAGATATCCATTTCGGATGGGGATACGCAGTGATTGAACTCACAACACATGACAAGAATACAATCACATCCCTTGATATCGAACTTGCAACTCTGATTAATGCTCTCGGAGAGTAAATTATGGCGGTTGATCCGAAAGGTAGAACTGAGCCTAAGTATGAGCGACATATGTTCATCTGCGGGCATGAACGGCCTCCTAATTCAACCCGTCAGAGTTGTAAAAATCGTGGGAGTCTCGACCTATTGCCTAGGATTAAAAAAATCGTTCGAGAAGAAGGATTGCAATCTATCAGAGTCCAAAAATCAGGGTGCCTCGATTTTTGTGAAAATGGCATTGCATGCGTCGTATACCCAGAGGGAACATGGTATCAATTATCAAGTGATATGGACATTGCATCCATCATCAGACATCTAAAGGATGGAACTGTTAGTTCAGAAAACCTGATGAAACTCGAATCTGAGGATTAGAGTTTAACTGGCCTTGTAGCACCGCATGCTTGACACTTCAAGAGTGTTGTACGGTCTTGTTTGATGAAGACCGTATCAGGAGCGTTGCATTGGCTACACTTGATGTAAGTATTTACATACCCTACGATTGCTTTCTTAATTCGCTTTGGAGGAATCCTCCCTTTGAAGCGAGCACGAGGGCCGTCTCTTGAACCTGAAGTACCAAGTTCATTGAGGATGTATTGGTAAACGTGATTATCATCTCGATCCATCATGCCAACAACTTCTGCGAAGTTTCGTAGGATTGTGTTTGAACCCTCAATCATAATTTGTGGCTCAGGGAGTCTCCATCGAGCTCTAGAGGATATGTCCTCTGGAATGTTCTCACGCGCTCGATTGAGAAGTGATTCGTAGTCAAAGTCGCTCATGGTTCCTCCTGACACCCCTTTCTCTTCAAGGCTTTGGGTCAAAAATGGGCAAAGGATTCATGGAGGGTGGCCTTCTGGAAGGAGTTGATTACAATGGTCTCAAGTATTGAAGAGTTGAAAACAATCGCTACAAACCTTCGAAAGGATGGGTTGAATTCACAACAAATTGCGGATGAGTTATCCCTCTCTCAAGACACAATAGCATGGCTCCTAACCGGCACAAACACTGAGCGACGTCCAACGGACGTTCAAATCGGCTGGCGTACAATTGGAGTTAGACCAGCACGTATTACTGCTATTGGCAACATTATGGCAGATGTCGTCCTCGAAGAATTTGATGAGGCAGAGATCGTTGTTGGAATTTCAATAAATGGAATCGCCTTTGCACACGAGGTTGCTCAAGCCCTTGATGTTGAAGTTGCAATCCATCGGAATGTCGATGGAGAACCTGGTGCAGGTGCATTATCAAGCAAATATGGACAAGTCGGTGGCGGCAAAAAGGTCGTCATCATCGACGATGTATTGTCAAGCGGAGTCACGATGAGCCAAACTATTTCGGCAATCAGGGCTGCCGGTGGAGAAGTTGTTCTTGCTCTTGTTCTTGTCAATAAAACTGCTCGAAACGAAATTGATAACGTTCCTTTGCGTGGATTAATCCGCGCTGTTCCTGTTTAATTGGAGTTGAAAAAATGCATTGGTCCGATGTCGCAGCGAAGCGACTTGCAGAACGTGGAAATAAGCACATCATATCCACGGGAATCACCCCTAGTGGAGAGTTCCACATAGGACATTTGCGAGAAATCTTAACAGGAGATATGCTTGCCAAGGCTGCCAAAAAAGCAGGACTAAATGTTGAATTCGTCTTTATCGTTGATAGCGCAGACCCGCTTCGTAAGGTTTACTCATTCCTAGATAGGGAGTATGAAGCTTACATTGGCCACCAATTGAAACAAATCCCTCCGCCTACTCCTGAAGGAAAACCAGATCATGATCGATTCTCAAATGGCGTTTCATACGCAGACCATTTTCTCGAACCATTCAAAGAGGCGTTAGACCAAATCGATGTACGCCCACGGTTTATCGATAATTTTGAATCCTATTCATCCGGTAAATTTTCCGAGTTGGCTCGTATTGCCTGCAACAAATCCGCAGAAATACGCGAGATTATTGAGCGTGTTTCGGGGAGGGAACTCTCGGAAGAGTGGTTTCCTTGGAATCCAATCGATTCAACTGGCTCAATAGATGGAATCACAGTTACTGGTTGGAATGACCCGTATGTCGAATGGATCGACTCAGACGGCCAATCAGGTCGAAGTGATGTCACTAAAGGCGAAGGTAAACTTCCTTGGCGTATTGACTGGCCTGCAAAATGGGCATGGATTGGCGTCACAATGGAACCTTTCGGAAAAGATCACGGTGCAGCAGGTGGATCTTATGATACTGGAAAGGAGATTGTTGAATTATTTGGGACACAAGCACCTGTTGACCTCACATATGAGTGGATCAGTTTACGTGGACAGGGGGCTATGTCATCTTCGTCTGGCAACACAATTGGACCACTAGAGGCTCTCTCTCTCGTCCCTCCTGAAATTCTTCGATACCTTATCGCCTCAACTAAACCGAACAAAGCAATTGAATTCGACACAGGAATGGGCCTCGTAACACTCGCTGATGAATTTGAACGTACTGCTTCGAGAGATTTCTCTATAGAACTTGATAATGTGGAATTGAGTCGCAGAAAGCGAGTTGCCATAGAGGATGCTAAAATCGCAGTTGAACTTTCAAGCATATCATCATCAAATCAAGCGTCACAAGTTACATTCAGGCATCTAGCACTGCTTGCTCAAACAAAATCGAATGACAAAGATATTTGGAAATCAATTGGAGTTCACGAACAACCATCCTCATCGATGGTTGATCGACTCAACAGAATGCGCACTTGGATTTCATCGAGGCATTTCCCGGAAGAGTTGCGTATTACCATCCTAGAAACTCCCAATTCCGGGGCTTTGAATCTTCTTGGAGATGAAGAACGAATGATTTTACCAAAGATCATTGAATTATTCACAACATGCAACTGGACAAGCACAGAAATTCAAGTTGCAATTTCTCAGTCTGCAAAATCGCTTGAGTTATCTCCTCGAGTTGCTTATCGCACACTGTATCTATGCATCATGGGAACGGAAAAAGGACCACGCATACCTGCAATTCTCTCAGAATTAGAGCGTGATTCAATTATCACTTTACTCAATCGTTGCCTTTGATGAAACCCTCAAAGAATCACTAAATTTGAAACGTTCGACCCTAAGAATTGAAAAGAGGTCGTACTCTCCTGTTGATTATGGCAGGCGTCTATTGTCCGACATGCGAGGTCGGTGTAGAGGCTGCTGCAAAGTTTTGCCTTTCTTGTGGCCATGACCTTCTAGTCCAAGGTCCAATAACTTCAACTGGCCACGATTTAAACCAACTAAAAGATGTCATTAGACACCGTGAAGATCTCTCAATGGCTGAAAAGTTTGACATGATTGCTCGTGTTGAAGAAGGCGCTAATCCAATTACAATGGGAATTGCGGCTGCGGCTGACGATGGAACCAATATCGATATTGGCCAGGCATTTGAAGGGAGTGAAAACGAGATTCTCGCAAAGAAAAACCATGACTGGGGTCAATCACCTGCTGCTAATGCGGCAGTTCGAGCGGTTGTTCGGGGCACAAGTGGCTGGGATATGATTCAAGCAGGTACCTTGGACATGTCAGATGGATTATTTCGTGAAGCAATGACGCACGGAATGGATGCATCGACACACATTCACGATGTTGCAAGTGGAGAACACGAAGGAATTGACCCTGATGCAATGCGAGCTATTCCTGTCCTTAAACCTCCAAAACGAAGTTTCTGTCCAAAATGTGGGTCAGATATTCATGCAAATACAATGTTTCAATGGCGTAAGTGGAGAGAATCCTCCTCGGATGTTGTTTCAATGCAAATGGAAGCTGCAATGGAAACTTCTCTTATTGAAGTCGCAAGCCATTATGTGAACGTCATTCAAGCCCTTAAAGATGAAAGAGATGATGCTGTTGCCAGAGCTGCAAAATCAGTTGCAGATACAAATGCAGAGAGTCTGCGCGAGGAAATCGAGGCAGAGATTCGAGCAGAATTAGAAAAAGAAGGTGCAACTTCAACAAAGACAAAATCTCCTGATAAAAAGAAAGCAGAACCTGCTAAAAAGGCGGCTACAACAAAGAAGACTCCTAAAAAGAACAAGCCAAAATCGAGTGGAATGTTTGGATCTAAACGGCCGAAGAAAACCTATGAAGGGGAACCCGGGGGCAAGGCCGATTGGTTCCTTTCAGATGCATTGGACACAGTTTATGACCCACATGGAACTGGAAAAGCAATCAAGGGCGCCACTATTCTAGCCCGTTCAGCCGAAGGAAATGTTCGAGTTCGAGATGTCGTTCGTGCTTATGCATTACAAGGGAACGATGGAATTAGTGAATTGGCTTGGACAAGTCCACTAACACAATATCTCATCGAAGCATTCGATGCATGTTGAGATCGAATTAACCTCTTTACGATCATCACACGGGGGCTCAGGTTGACGTTTGACTCAGAATATGAACCCTTCTTCCAACCACCAGGCTGGATTGTTGGTCCGATATGGGCTGTTTTGTACACAATGCTTGCCATTAGCATCTATTACACGCTAATGAATCGTGATAAATTAGAAAAGTTCAATCCAATCGTTTTCTTTTTCTTTATCCAACTTGGGCTAAACCTACTTTGGCCAAGTGTATTTAATTCAGCAGAGTATCTTATTTCTTTGGTCATGATTGTTTTAATGATCATATTTTCCATCCTTTATGCATACCTGACATTCAAACCATTGCCAACAGTTTCGAAACTAGTATGGCCTTACATTGTATGGGTTACATTTGCTGCAATCATAAACGCAGCCTACTATCTAGAATTTAGATAAGAGCAAAATTATTCTAAATTATGCAGGGTCTATCTTAAAGTAGAACACCAGCAAATGCAGATGTATGGATTATGACAGCCTCACAGCCCTTCAACTGAAAACACTGTGTAAGGAACGAGGACTTCGAGTCAGTGGAACAAAAAATGAGGTCATCATACGACTCATGGAAGATGATGAAGGGTCAAACCCTCAGTACCAACAGGTTCAATCTCAGCAACAGTACATTCAAGCACCTCAACAGATTATTCACATTAATCGAACCAGTAGCAGTGAAGTTCTTGCGCAAACAATTGGAACATTCATCATTATTTATGGAATATTCAGAATTGGAATGGCAATGTTCTTTTCAATGATCGATGAGGATGTGTTTATGCTAGAATCCATGCTTGCATGGGGTATAGGATTTACCTACGTTATCGGCGGTGTGTTTACAATACTGGGGTACAGGAATGGAATGTTTTTGACATTAGGAACTCTCATCGTCTCAGGAAGTCTCTCGATTATGTACCATGACGAATGGAGCCCACTTTCTATTGGACTCGATGGTGAATTGCCCATCTCTTGGTCACTCATGTGCTCCTTTTTCTGTTCATTAATGGTAACGCTCCCGTTGCTTACTGGATTCAATGATCTAAAACCAGGTTGGCCAGGAGATGGTAAAGCCGATTACCACCATGCAGAACAATTTATTACACCTCCAACAGTTCAGAGAAGTGTTTCTCAAAAATCACGTGCTTCCAAAAACGATGATAAAACCCTTCTAGAATGTCCTTATTGTTCAGCACATTTCAATGTCAAAAGTGGAACATCAGGGACTGCAACATGTCCTGCTTGCAAGAAAAAGGTCGCTGTATGAAATTCATTCATATCTTTTCAAAGGGATTCAATAACCAGTGCTATACCTTGCCCACCGCCAATGCACGCAGTTGCAATTCCATATTTCCCACCAGAGCGCTTCAATTGATGAGCAAGAGTAAGCGTCAAGCGGGTTCCTGTAGCTGCAAGAGGGTGCCCGAGACCAACTGATCCGCCATTGACGTTGACTTTATCGATATCCAAACCAAGTTCTTTCACACAAGCAACTGCTTGGCCTGCAAACGCTTCATTGATTTCCCAGAGATCAATATCATCAACTGAAAGACCTGTTCTTTCCAAAGCCTTTCTTGACGCTGGAACTGGACCATAGGCCATGATTGCTGGTTCTAATCCTACAATCCCCCATCCAACAAGTTTTGCAAGTGGTTTATCCCCATCCTCCTCTGCTTGAGAAGCAGACTTGATGATAACGGCTGCAGCACCGTCTACAATTCCAGATGCGTTACCTGCAGTAACAAGTGATTCCGGGCCGAATGCTGTTGGTAATTTTGATAGCGATTCTTCAGAGGTATTGTGAACAACGTGATCTTCATCCTTTGCAGTGATGACTGTCTCGCCTCGACGTGACTTGATGACGACGTTAACTATTTCTTCTTCAAAGACTCCATTCTCTATAGAAGCAATAACTCTTTGATGCGAACGGGTTGCAAACGCATCAGTTTCTTCACGCGTGACACCTTTTCTAGCACAGATCTCGTCGCTTGTTTGTGCCATGTACTTTCCACATGTTAAATCTTGAAGATTTGTCATCATATAATCCTCTACAGGAGGGGAACGACCAAGTTTCCATCCATCCCGGGCACCACGGAGGACGTGAGGTGCCTGTGAGAGATTCTCCATCCCGCCTGCAACAACAGTTGAGGCTTCATCGAGCATAATCATCTGTGCGCCTGTAACGATGGATTGTATTCCTGAACCACAGATACGTGAAAGTGTAAGCATCGGCACTTCTTGCGGAATACCGGCTTTCAGACCTGCGTGTCGAGCACCATAGATCGATTGGGAACATGTTTGAAGAGCATACCCCATGACAACATGGTCTACACTTGAAGGATTGGTGTTGGTCTTTTCAAGAGCTCCTTTGATAGCAATAGCGCCCAGTTCTTGTGCACTAACAGACTTGAGAAGTCCACCTTGCTTTCCATCTCCACGCTTTCCTCCAACCCATTCACAAAACGGTGTTCGAGCGCCACCAACCAGTACTACATCTTCTGCCATAAACATCCGAGTTCAACTCGGGTCATCAAGGATACGCTTGGATGATTAGAGATTCATCAAGGAAATGATGATGCCACCAATGGTTAAACAAAGCGGGACAATCATGACTTCAAATGCTGAACGCATCTTTCCAAGATTAGCCAATTCTGAACCTCTTTGTAGTGTGGCTTTGACACCAGGGGCATCTTCACCAACAACTTCCAATAAAGTATTTTGCAGAGTTCCATCAAGGCCTTCATTTTGAATATCTTCCTGAGGGCGGCTGCGAGTGGTTCCAAGAAGGTAAACAGGATTCCCTATACGAAGCGCATACACTGTCCATCGATGCTTACGTACGTCTCTACCAGTAAACAGACGAGCAGCAAATTCAGCACCTATTTCTTTACGCAAACTATCCGCGTGGTTCGATTCCCATCTTCGAAGATAATTACCTAGATCGGCTCTTTTGAACGTGGATGGTTTTACCAAAATCCCTCCAGTTCCATCATTCAGGATGAAAGGTACTGCTCCACTATCACTCCGAACAGTTTGCCAATGACATTCTGTTTTTGTATTTCCTTCACTATCTGTGGTTTCCTTGCAGATTTTCACCTCATATTCCCATGCGAACTGTACACAGTTTGGAATGACTCTGTTTGGATGTCCATCTACAACGACTCTCAACACACCGGCTTTCGATGGCCTGACTTGCCCAACCAATTCGGGGTTTCCAACTGCCACCGAACGAACGAGGCTCGTTGGAGTATCTGCCATTTGCCGTTGCATCTTATACTGAAAGTATCCAAGTATTGTCCAAAGTAATCCGACGCCTAAGACAATGTAAGCAATCCAAGTGAGATCATCTGATACTTTTTCGCTTCCATCTTCAGTTGTTATCGTTGCAACTCCGTTATTTTCTGAAATGAATAAACCGGTTAGAACGCAAACACCAATCACAAATAAGATCATCATAATGCCATAGGTCGAGAAAACTGCAGGTCGGGGAGTTCCGACCTTCACTGGATGCTCCGGCAATGGACTTCCATCACCGTGAGGTAGATATTGGTCCTCGTTCCAGGAAGCTGGGCCTGGGGCGGGAAGGATCCAATCACTAGGATCGGTGGTTGGAGTAAAAGTTGATCGCCCCATCCACCATGAATCAATTGAGAATCCTTTGTCTAGAGCGTCTGCCTCAAGAGATTCGGGTTGAGGTGCATTTTTTCTCACTTTGTGAAGATCAGCTTCAAGGGAGCCAGGAGAGCATAAAGCGATGATAAGAAGACCTACGGGAAGAATGAGAGGATTTACTATGCCTACGAGGACTAGAACTACCCCTATTATCCATCCAATCCACCCAAACCAAGTGTAAGGTAGAGTTAGTTGAAAGAGTCCTCTATCGAGGTTCATATCTTTGATGTCCATGGCGAGTGGTGTTGGTGCAGGTTTATTTTAATAGCGAATGTTATTCTTGTTGGATACCAATTACTTTGACAAGAATGCGTTTTGGTCTTTGTCCATCGAATTCAGCATAATGAATTTGCTCCCATGTACCGAGATGCAATCTGCCATCTTGAACAGGCATTGTGACTTGCTGACCTAGTAATTGACGCTTTAGATGAGCATCTCCGTTATCTTCTCCAGTTCGGTGATGTTGATATTCGGGGCCATTGACACCATCTTTGCCATGATAGGGAGCGTTTTTCTCCAACCATTCCATTATGTCATGATGAAGTCCTCTTTCGAGATCATTCACATAACAAGATGCTGTAATGTGCATTGGATTGACCAACACGAGTCCATCCACGACACTGCTCTCAGATACGATTTTCTCTACTTGTTCAGTGATGCACAGAATCTGATATCGTTCCTGAGTTTGAATGGTTATTTCTTCAACATATGTGCAAAATTGGCCTACGTTTCTTTTACCCAAACCAGCACGCCCTTATTCATTCTTAAGCACTTCATTTGACCATTCTATTTTACCTGTTTTTTCTTCTTTAATTGGTTCCATAAGAGTATTATTTGCCATGAGAGGAATCGCTGCCATCAAGCCACAGATTGCATTACAAAACAACTGGCCACCTATTGCTATTCCAATGAAAGCCGATTCATTCACTTCTTGCCCTTCTGGTGCTTCAGGCATTGGCCCAAAGATTGTAACTATGATACTAACAACTAGGCCAGCAGCAAGGAGGCCCCATGCGAGATGAACTCCCAACTTCTGTCGTTCTGAAATAGCGTATCCTGCATAGATAAATCCCAATCCAAATACAATTGATATAAGGCTAACAAGGTAATCATACCATTGCATAGTGGTATCAACTTGAGTCGCTCCAGAGATTGCGTCATTGATGAAAGGACCGGAGATTGTAAGTAAGATTTGTAACGCACCCCAAATGATGACGAAGATACCAATTACTTTCGGAGCAGAACTAGGTTGTTGCATCATAATCATTTGATGCTGAGTGCCTGTAATTTGCTGAGGCATACCTGTAATCATTACTGACTCAGATGATTGATTATCTGAGATCATCATACTTGGAATCGATTTATCATGTTCAGATTCAACATTTGCCCAAAAGTCATCCTTGTCTTCCATGTCACAACCACACACTGGGTGATTTATGAATCATCGGTCTTCTTCAAGAAGGAAGACTGGTTCGCTTTGTATGGGGAGATGCATGACAAACGTTCTTGTTGTTTACAAGAAAAATTTTGAATCCATTCATGATGATAGTCTTGATCACCTGAAATCAAGTCTTGAAGATGCGAAATCCAATCATCAACTGCGAGTTGAGATTAGGGCGAGAGAGCGTGTGAGACGAGCGGATTTCATTGGACGGGATCTTGTTATTGTCCTCGGCGGAGACGGTACGCTCACTTCAATATCCCACAATATCGATGAAACTACACCTGTTATGGGAGTTAATTCCCATCCTAAATCAGATGATCCGAGTGGTAGTGTTGGATTCTACATGGATTCCACACTCGATACCTTTTCAAAAGATTTAGAGAGAGCTTTGACTGGAAAAGCAATTGTCAATAATCTTCCTCGATTGAGAGCAATTATTGATTCAACATCTGGAAATAGGTACACTACTGACCCTGCTATGAATGAATTACTTATCGCAAATACGCACCAATATGCACCGAGCAAATATCATCTGCGAAGAGGTGAACTGAATACAGATCAACAAAGCAGTGGGCTAATCTTTTCAACATGGCTTGGCCAAGGGGCTTGGTTTTCACATAGCCTGGATCGTAAAAGCCTAACAGAAATACGCAATGTTGTTGAAGAAGGCGAAGAAGATACACATTATTTTGTTCTCGCTCGGGATTTGGATCATCAAATGCGTATTGAACAAAAATGGTCTTGGTTGGATTGGACTGAATCCACCACTCAAATTTTGAGCGATATGCATCGTGGTTATGTGGTTCCAGATGGATGGGACGAAGTTCATTTCAATAGAGGGGCTTCAATTTCTGTAGACCTAAATGCACCTAAATTACGATTATTGACGTTTCGTCAATCCATGAAAGAGCGACTGCTTGATTCAATGACTCCTTGAGGTGGAAAGTTGACCGACAAGCAAGGTCATCGCAAAGCACTGGGCGTGGACATAGGTGGGTCTTCAACAAAATTCTGTCTTATTGATGGAGAAGAAAGAACGATATTGAAAACCAAAACAATTCCTCATGAGCATGAAACTAATATCTATTCAATCTGCTCAAAAATAGTCAATCAAATTAAGATGTGGGGGTTTGAAGGAAGCATAGGCATTGGATTTCCGGGTATTATCGACAAAATGGTAGTTCATGATGCGCCCAATTTGGGAGGTGAATGGAGTGGTTTCGATTTTAAAGCCCAATTTTCCAAACATGATTTTCAAGTAACATCTGTTTTGAATGATGCTGATGCTGCTGCGGTGGCAATGATAGAACAAACTGCACAATGGCCAGAAAAGAAGATCTTGTGCCTTACAATAGGTACTGGAATTGGCTCGGGATGGATTTCAGACGGAGAATTATTGGAAGGTACAGAATATGGACGTCACTATAGTCCGAGGTTACAATGTACACTTGAACAATGGGCTTCTGCAAAGGTGATTCAAGAAGAAGGGATTTCTTTATCAGAATGGGTGATTCGATTCGCAGATGCCCTCAACATTCTTGTTGAGAGGTATTCGCCAGATGCAATTGTATTGAGTGGAGGGATTACCACTGATACTGAGAGTTGGCTTTCGGAATTACAAGCATTGAGTCCGATCAGGATAGGGATTTCAGATTATTCTGAGCATACAGGCGCCTACGGAGCAGCATCGCATAGTTTAGTGTAAAAAGTAAACTGCTGCATTGATAAAAAAAGAGGTGGAGACTGGGGCTCAAAGAGCCCCAGCCTCGCTTTTCTTAGGAGGTGATCCATCTGCAGGTTCCCCTACAGATACCTTGTT
>MDTC01180753.1_pt1 | contig 13079 bp, 10 predicted proteins | sample 811181 | NCBI WGS metagenome assembly MDTC01 (sample SAMN05326644, study PRJNA326480) | marine metagenome | isolation source: seawater | place: Pacific Ocean: North | collected 2011 | reverse complement strand
TGGTGCGATTGTTAATCCTTTACCTGTTTCTTTGTGCCGTGCTATGGGGGCTGACTTTGTTATTGGCGTGGATGTACAGAGTTGTTGCTTTAAACAAGTATCTGTGCCGATTGAAATTGAAAGTTTACGTAAAACAGCTTGTGAACAAACACAGGATAACAAACAGTTAGGCATGCTTACAGACTTACTTGAGCGTGGTAAAGAGCATTTTCTATCACTGACGAGCCGTCTGAAAAATCAACAAGATTTAGATATGGGTATGGTTGGGGTGATGAACCAGTCGTTAGAAATCTTAGAATACCGACATAAGCGCACGCGGTTAATGGGCGATCCACCTGAGCTATGTATTACACCTGAGGTATCTCATATTCAAGCGATGGAGTTTCATAAAGCAAAAGAGGCCATTGAAGCAGGGCGCGCGGCTGTGCAAGACGTTTTGCATTTACTCAAAAAAGAACTGAAGAAAGAGATGCAAAAAGATGAACATCTGATATGAATGTTCATCTTTCTTATGCGCTATGATTAGAAGTCGTAGCTGTATTGCAAGCCATACAACATAGCATGAACGCTTGTTTTGCCTGAAATATTTGGTTGAGGAAGTCCAGAAATTTTAGGAGATTTCTCATACACCTCGACACTATCTCCTGCAAGATAAGTGATACCAAAGTCGAGAGTATGATGCTTATCAAACTGATAACCTACACCACCTGAAAACCAATGATGTGTTGAATCAGGTAACGCAATCGACTTTTCTTTATCTACTGCTTGGGTTTCATACATATAACCTGCACGTAGCGTCCAGTTTTGGTCTAATGTGTAAGTTTGACCAATTGAAGCGTGCCATGCATCTTTCCAGTGAAAGGTTTTAATCTCATTGAAGTGATCAGTCTTGAGAGATTTAAACTTATGCCAGCTCATGTATTCAAAAGAATAATGTACAGCAAATCTAGGAGTGAGTCGGTGATATCCAGAGAACTCGTATAGATCGGGTAAGTTTAAGTGAAGTGTGTCGTTCTTGTATAGTTCAGGAGCAGGCCTTCGCTGAACAATGGCCATACTCGTAACATCGCCTTTTGCTTTGATCTCAGGACTATAGCGGTAGCTGAAGCCAAAACGGTGATCAGCATTCATCTCGTAGGCGATACCCGTATGAAAACCAATACCTGTGCCTTGGCTGTCTATTTCGAGAGCAGTAAATTTTTTCCCATCCTGAGGGTTGGTCGCTTCGCGTTTAATGTTACCTGATCCTCTGATAACATCTATACCTGCGCCTACACTCCAGTTCTTGTTAATGCGATAAGCTGTACTGAGTTGCGCATTGATGGTTTTAATTTCTGTATCGCCGCCGAATTCAGACGCTTCGAAGTCTTTACTGTAATGTAGTGCAGCGCCAAAGTTGGTGTAAAGTCCCATACCTAAGCTCCAGTTGCTATCTAGAGGTACGACAGCAAAGAAGTTGGGAATAGCTGGAGCGGAAGCATCAACAGATTGTGTGTTGAGTGCATGCTCATTGTCTAGGCCTACATCTCCATACATGATATCAGATAGTTTTACATCGGTATCAGCATAGGTTGCACCTAGAGAGAGTACAGCATGATCAAATAGGGCCATACTTGCAGGGTTACGCGACATGACTGAAGCGTTATCAGCAATAATTGCATCACCTGCAAAGGCGCGACCTAGGCCTGTTGCAGATTGCGTGTTTAACTGAAATCCTGCAGAAGATGCTTGGTGTGTTGCAAGTCCTATGCAGAGCGTAAGTAGTGTTTTATTAAATTGTTTCATCCTATATTCACCTAAAAGCATGACCTTTATATCAATTATGAAGCGTCTATTCTGAAGTAATTTGAAGATTGAATCAAGTCCGACCACTTTTTGATATTTTTGCGCTACTTCATATAAAATCAAGACGTAAATATCTATGAAAAATAATTGAAAGAGCCAAATAGAAGTGAAGACATATCAAAAAGGCAAGTGTAATACTAAAGATTGCTCTATAACAGGCACCTGAGCAGAATGCTTTGTTTTATGTGAAGCTGTAAAAGGTGCACCAGACTGCTCTGTGAGTGTTGTGGCATGTGATAGCAGATTACTGACTATAAAGATGAGTAGCCCTTCCGGTATGCTATGTTGAGTTTCCTTTTGGAGCTTGATGTCATGATAACTTAACGTTGAATTTAAGCTGATATAAGGACTTGGTTTCGGGGAATAGACCACCTGAGATCCAATACTCTGAGCAGGCTCAATCTGAAGTGACGATGCCATTGTAGAGGGTAGAGGAGTGCTTTGTTCTTCTTTGAACTCTTTGCGTAGTGCTGCTTCAGATTGCGCTTTAAAGCTGTGTTCTCCGTAGCATAGAGGACTCAATAAGGCACATATTAGATTTGTTTGTATGAGAAGCTTCATGATGAAGACCTTGAGTGACATCGCATTAAAATAGACTCAGACCAGGATTCTATGATTCCAGTCTGAGTATACCTAAGTTTCTTTTTTGATGTATTCTTGAAGCCTGATTGTGTGATCAGAGTTGATTTTTGAAGGCATCAAAATCTTGCAGTATCGGATCTGTAGATTGAAGAGGATAGATCTTAGAGACTATTGCTCCCATAACAAAAGCAACAATAAAACCAGGAATGATTTCATAGATCTGAAAGATGCCACCTAGATGCTTCATATTTTGCCAGACGATCACGGTTACCGCACCCGATACCATACTCGCAATAGCACCTTCACAGGTATATGCACGCCAAAAGAGCGATAGTAAAATGACTGAGCCAAATGAGGCGCCAAAACCTGCCCAAGCTTGTTCAACAAGAGAAAGAATACTGGCATCAGCACGTGTTGAATGTAAAATAGCGCAGAATGAGACTAAGACAATGCCTAGTCGGCTGATCATGATCAGTTCGCTTTGGCTTGCCTGTGGGCGTAACCATTTTTTATACATATCTTCCGTTAAAACGCTGGTACATACCAGAAGCTGAGAATCAATAGTGCTCATGATAGCTGAAAGTATTGCTGCAATAAGTAAACCTGCTATCCAAGGTGAGAATAATGCATTAGAAAGATATAGAAAGACGGTTTCAGGATTGTGAAGAGGTGCTCCACGATAGAACATAGCACCAGCTAAACCTACAGCGATAGCACCGCCTAAAGCAAATACTTGCCAGACAATGGCGATACGACGAGACAAAGGTATGGCTTCAACGGATTCTATCGCCATAAATCGAGATAGAATATGAGGCTGCCCAAAGTAACCTAAGCCCCACGCAAGTGATGCGGTAATACCGATAAAAGTGACTTCTTGAGGAAATGCTTCTAGCATCTTCGGGTTGAGCTGTTCAAGAGTGTAAGCTGGATCTATAAAAATGATGGTAGGGACTAAAAGTAACGCACAGAGCATCAAACAACCTTGAAAAAAGTCAGTCCAACTCACGGCTAAAAATCCACCCACAAAGGTATAAAAGATGATAATAAACGAGCCTATCATTAAGGCATGCATTTTCGAAATACCCAGCATATGCTGAAAAAGTATTGCGCCACTATAAAGCCCTGATGAAATATAAAGTGTAAAAAAGACGAGGATCGTCAGTGCTGAAATAAAGCGGATACGTCCTTTTTGGTCGCCAAACCTATGTTCAAAAAACTCTGGAAGGGTTAATGAGTTATGTGCCAGCTGTGTATAGATACGTAGCCTTTTGGCGATTAAAGTCCAATTCAGCCATGCGCCAACAATCAAGCCTATACCTATAAAAGCTTGGTGAATACCATTGAGGTAAATTGTTCCAGGTAGTGCCAATAATAACCAGCTTGACATATCAGAAGCGTTAACACTTAAGGCTGTCACTGTGGGCCCCATTTTTCGCCCACCTAAAATGTAATCTTCGACAGATTGGTTGGATTGGCGACTATGCCAGAGTCCAATACCAATGAGACATAGCATATACAAGCTAAACGATGCAAGTGTAGGTGCTGCAAGAGTCATAAAACAGTTATTCTCTAGTTTTTAATGGGTAAAGGCGCAATTCTATCAGAAGTTACAAATTGAAAAAACCTTAGACTTTAGAAAATCATCTCCAAGTCTAAGGTTTTATTTTAATTGTGCGGGATTATTTAGGGTAAAGTTGTGTTAAAGATTGATGTTGAGGTTGCAGGTAATTTTCAGTACAACGAACACATAGTGTATAAAAAGCTGTACCATCAAAGTCGTGTTCTTGATTTTTACTGTAACAAAGCTCTTGCAGATGCGTCAGGCTCGCTTTGATCTCGGGATAGAGATGTTGTAGATGTGTGAGTGACAAAGGCTTGTTGAGCTTTTTTTCAAACCAAGGAGTAGTATGTTGCAAGATGGCATGTACATCACTTTGATCGCAAGCTTGTTTAAATTGACAATCAGATAACTTGGTTTTGAATAGCTTTAAAGACATTGCAGTTGAGTCTGTAGACTTTTTATTTCGTATATATATAAAAGCCAAGACTAAAGTGGCTAGCCAAAGCACAGCGAAAGCTATCGCAATCCATACCCAAATCGATGACTGTGTCGAAGCGGCTGCTTGTGCCTGATGCTCAGGTGCTGTATTGAGAGGCGTTACATTTTGCGCATTGGCGTTGTTTTGCACACTGGGAGCAGCTGTGATCGTAAATGTTTTTTCAGGTAGTGTCAGCCACTTTTGTTCTTCATTCTGAGGGTCCCACCATGTCAGGCGAATTTCGGGTAGTACCAAGGTACCTGCTTTACGAGGTATAATAGCGTAACTGGTTTTCATCGTTGTAATAATATCTTGACCTGATAGCTTTTGTGTGCGAACAGGCTTCTCGGGATAAGATTTAACGCCTTTAGGTAAATCGAGCTCGATAGGCGGTATTAAATCCAAGTCACTGTTTAACCCTTCGAGTGTTAATGTGCGTGTTATAGGCGTGCCGGCTTCGACTTCAGTACTTTGCTCCGACCACGTCTCTGTGAGGTTTAATGTATCAGCTACAATCCAAGGTGCATCAAAACCTGCTTGAGGTTTTAATACTTCCAAGTTAATAGCTTGACTCTTCACTCGAATAGGCATACTCGTTCTTGTTGAAAAGAAAGCTTGTCGTCCTTGATTTTGTACAATAATATTACCTTCAAATGTTGCCGCAGGAATAGAGAATGAACCCGTTTGGTTGAGCTTAACGGTAAAGTGACGCTCGATAACACGATAACGTTTGCCATCGATCAGTTGAATTGAGTCTTTATCCTTACCGACTTGGCTAAAAGCAAGTCCTGTGATATCAGGTGTACTCAACTGACCATTTTGTAACTCAGCATTAATATATAAACTGAGTTGATAATGCAAAATCTGCCCTAGATAGGCTTCTTGGTTATTTAAGTTGCTTTCTAAAAATATCGCAGGTTTGGATTTTCTCGTATTTTGTTGTGATGTCGCAGCACGTACTTCCAATTCGAAAGATTCACTCAGCTCATCGCCTACTTTAAAAGGACCTATAGTGATTGTTTGTGGTTCATCGATATAAAAAACCGAAGTCCATGTAGATTGACGTGATACATCGCCATTGATAATTTGTGTGCTTTTACTAAAACTCATGTGGCCAAGAGGTAGATCCTGTGCCAGAGCCGACATATCTAAATCACTTTCTTGATGTGAGTTATCCGACTCAATAGTTAAAACAATAGGTTGCCCTGCAACAGCTGGGTTTTTATTTACGGAAGCTATAAGTTTAGCTTGTGCACTATAAGAGAAGAGTGTACACAGCACCGCAAAAAACATGATGGATTTTTTTACCATGGGTTCTGCTCCTTATCTTGTTGTCCTTGTTTTTGACGTTTTAAGTATTCTAGTTTCATTTTATTTCTCAATAGTAAGCTCGGATCATCTGAAACTTGCTGCATCATTCTTTGAAGATGTGCTGGCATGTGCGTGTCATCTTCTTCAGAAGGTGCATCTTTTTGTACTTGCGCTTGTTGCTGATCTGGCTCAGATTCATCCTTATTTTGCGCTTGTTGTTGATCTTGCTCAGATTCATCCTTATTTTGCGCTTGTTGCTGATCTTGTTCAGATTCATCCTTATTTTGCGCTTGCTGCTGATCTTGCTCAGATTCATCCTTATTTTGCGCTTGCTGCTGATCTTGTTCAGATTCATCCTTATTTTTCGCTTGTTGTTGATCTTGCTCAGATTCATCCTTATTTTGCGCTTGTTGTTGATCTTGCTCAGATTCATCCTTATTTTGCGCTTGTTGTTGTTTTTCTTCCTCTTCTTTCTTTTTTTTCTGTTCTTTCTCTTCTTTTTGTTGCTCGGCTAACTTTTTAGCTAACTCGAGATTCTCTTGCGCTTCAGGGAAATAAGGCTGACTTTTCAGAGCAGACTCATATTGCTCAATGGCTTGCTCAAATGCATGTTGTTGCATGAAAGCATTGCCTTCATTATAACGAGCATGCGCGCCTTTAAGTGTGCGCCATATTGCAGCAGAATCTTTATATGCACCAGCATGATAGAGTGCGCTAGCTTTAAGTTTAGGATCTTGAGCAAGCTTTGCGGCTTTTTCATAATCTTGTTGATGGTAAGATTGTACAGCTTCTTGCTTTGCATTGAGCCACATTGCAGCTTGAGCAGGCTTAGGAAGCAGAGAAGGGATCCCAACTACACATAAAGCTAAAGCATAAAGGTGCCCGCGGCGAAAAGCATATAAGAAAGGAATAAGAAGTAAAAATGAAAAATAAACGCCCATATCTTGCCAAATAAGACCTTCTTTTTCTTCTGTTTGCTCTACACTTTTTTGTTCCATCAGATACTTCGCTAATACTTCTTCTTCTTGCCCTGAAGCATATGCTCGAAACATTTGCCCTCGATTTTGCGTAGCAACTTGTTGGAGCTGTGAAAAGTTAGGCTTAGTCAGAACTACATGATCTTGCGCATCTTTGATCAATTTGCCATTAGCCAATTGTACCGGCGCGCCTTCTTCTGTGCCAAAAGCATAAATAAATAAGCGAAATGTTTTAGGTATCAAAGCTAAAATGGCTTGTGCTTGCTTGGCATCAAAACCATCGGTAAACCAGACTAAATCACCACTTTGATGACCACTTTGATGCAGTAATTTCACTGCTTTTTCGATAGCACGTAGAGCATGCGAACCTGGTACAGGCATAATTTCAGGTGATAAGGCTGGAATGAGATTTTTAATCGTAGCATGATCTTCTGTTAAAGGTGCCAGCGTGAAAGCATCTCCAGCATAAGCAATTAAACCTGTTTGGCCTTCATTGACTAGCTCAAGCAAATCATTGAGTTTATAACGAGCTTGAGTTAAGCGATTGGGTTTGACATCGGCCGCGCGCATAGACATAGATAAATCAAAGATAACAACACGACCCGTATCGCGAGAAACTAAAGGGGTTTTGACTTTTGTCCAGCTCGGACCTGCTAAAGCAAAGACAGTTATACTCCAAAGTAAAATTAGAGGCCACAAGGATTGCTTTTGTTTTTTTGTATTGGGGCTAAGTAAAGCGCCTTTGAGATGGGGAGCGATCCATTGATGCCAATCGGACTTACGTTTATTTTTTTGATAAATGAAATAGAGAAGGCCTGCTAACACCAAATAAGACCAAAACCATTCAGGTCGTATAAAATGAAAACTCATGAAAAGCGCTCCTTAATGCGTGGCATAAGGTGTGTTGGAAAAAAAACGAGGCCACTTAAGAGTAAAGTTAAAGCTAGAGGCCAGTAAAAAAGTTCTGTGATAGGGCGATATGTTTTAGTATCACGGCTGATGGGTTCAAGTTTATCAATATGTGCATAGATAGCTTGTAAGTCCTCGGTACTGCGTGCTCTAAAGTATTGCCCACCTGTTGCTGAGGCGATACGCGTCATGGTGACTTCATCTAAATCAATTTGTGTCGGTACTTTAAAGGTACCAAAGAGTGTTTGGTGTTCCATTTCATCAGCACCAATACCAATGGTATAAAGTGTCACGCCTGCATGCTGAGCAAGTTTAACAGCTTCCATAGGATCCAAACTACCTTGAGAGTTGCGACCATCACTGATTAAAATGAGCACTTTATTACTCTGTTTTTTATCATGAAAGCGTTTTACTCCTAAGGCTATTGCTTCACCAATTGCTGTACTTTCACCCACAAGCTGAATTTCGGACTCCATGAGGTATTGAGCAATAGTTTTTCTATCCAGAGTGAGGGGCGCTTGTAAATAAGCATGGGTACCAAATAAAATGAGGCCTAAGCGGTCGCCCATGCGACGCTCAATGAAATCAGACATGAGATACTTAATGGCATTGAGCCTATGGGTCATTTGGTTTTCAATTTTCATGTCTTCCATCGCCATTGAACCAGAGAGATCGACCGCGAGCATTAAGTCTCGTCCTTCAACGGGTAGCTCAATGGGATCGCCAGACCATTGTGGCCGAGCACAAGCGAGTAATAAAGAGATCCACATGAGCCATAACCAAAGGCGCTTATGTTGTATGCTGCCTGTTTGAGTATGCGTATGATGTTGAAAGCCTTGCCAGTGCAGGGCATCTTGGAACATATCTTGGCGAGGTTGGCTGCGAATAAAATAAGGCAAAGGTAGAGCAACCAATAACCATATAAATTTAAACGAAAGCATGAGGTGTCCTCTTAGAGCGGCTACAGCGACGAATAATTTGGCTGAGCATTTTTTTTATTTCTTGATCAGGCTGTGTGCGTGTTGTCTCATCTGTATGAAGTTGATAGCGCTTAGCAAACAGTTGTTCTAATTGATCTTGTTGTTTAACTGGCGTCCATAGTTTGAGTTGATGGATCCACTTTTCATCAGCTAATGAAGCGATAGTATCGCGTCCATGATAGTGAATAGCAACACGCTTTAATAAAACATTGGCTTGTTTCGAATCGATAGAAGGTATTTTTTTAAGCTCTTGAAGTGCTTCATACATAGCTTGATATACTTTTCTATGACGTTTAAACCACCAGACAAAACCGATACATAAGATAAAAACCAATAAGATGAGGAGCCAGTAGCCTAATGCTAGCGGCCAAAAACTGGCTTGAAATGTGGGGACGATAATATCGTTCATATGAGAGAGGTCGGGAGTGTTCATCTTAATTCCATAAGCTGTTTTGATAAAGGTTTACCACTACATACATGCCTAACTTGAATGCGCAATTGTTGCATGAATTGTTCTATATCACGGAATTGTTGCTGCTGTTGTGCGAGCCAATTATGAAAACTGTGCTGATTGAGCAGTTGATAGTCTTGACCATTGAGGATCGGCAGGCTGACATCTTTAGGAAGCTGTACTTCACCTCGGCGTAATGGATCGGAGACAATCACCATGGCGACTTCACAGTGTCTTTTTAGCTGGCTGAGCTCTTCAAAACACGCTTGATTAACTTGTGTGCCATCGGCAACAAGCCAAATCAAAGATCCAGGTTTTGCTAATTTGCGTGTTCTCTGGAGTGCTTGGCTAAGATAATCTGCAGAGGTGATATCCGGTGACGTAGATAAATCATTATAAGTGGTTAGCAGGTTTTGTAAAACTTCAGAAACACCACAACGACGACTTCTGGGTTTACTCTCTCTGTGCTGGTGTGCATTGGTGGTGACGATACCGATACGATCACCTTGTAACATGGCATGCCAGCTCAGAGTTGCGCAAATATGCGCAATCTGAACAGATTGAAAAAGAAGCTGGCTTCCCATGCGACTTTGCTGACCTAAATCTGCAACCAAGAGTACAGGGCGCTCGCGCTCTTCATTGTAGAGCTTGGTATGTGTTTTACCTGTGCGAGCTGTAACACGCCAGTCAATACTGCGCACGTCATCTCCTGCTTGATACAGGCGTACTTCCGCAAATTCCATACCTCGACCTTTGAAGCGGCTATGGCGTGTGCCTGCTTGACCTGCTTTCATGCGGTATTTGGTTTTGGGCAAAGCAACGGCGAGTTGTTGACAGGCAATCAGTTCTTGTTCACATAAAGCGTATCCCGTTGCAAAAGGGGGGAGTTGATTTGTTGTTTGCATTAAGGCACCGCCACAAGTGATAAAATTTTAGTGATGATATGATCACAGTCTACCCCTTGTGCTTCAGCATGGTAGCTGCGTAAAATGCGATGACGAAAAACATTAGGTAAGACAGTTTGAATATCTTCAGGCGATACAAAGTCGCGATCATTGATCCAAGCACGCGCTCTGGCACAACGTTCAAGGGCAATGGTTGCGCGAGGGCTGACGCCGTATTCAATCCATTGGGCTAACTGGTCATCATATTTTTGTGGATGACGCGTAGCCATAACCAGTTGAACAATATACTCTTCTAGTACTGGATCTAAATGTAAATTTAAAGCCTCTTGGCGTGCTTCGAAAATTTCATCTTGGGTTACAGGCTGTACTTGTACAGGAGCCTCTTTTTTTGCTTCATCTCTTGTGAGGCGCAGAATCTTCATTTCTGTTTCAGCGTTAGGGTAATTGAGCTGTAAATGAAGTAAAAAACGATCCAATTGCGCTTCGGGCAAAGGATAAGTCCCTTCATTTTCAAGCGGATTTTGTGTTGCCATGACTAAAAATAAGTTTTCAAGTGGATAGCTTTTTTGACCTACGGTCACTTGGCGCTCAGCCATAGCCTCAAGCAAAGCGGACTGCACTTTAGCAGGAGCACGATTAATTTCATCGGCTAAGATCAAATTATGAAAAATTGGCCCTGCTTCAAATTGAAATTGTCCTGTTTGGGAGCGATAGATATCTGTACCTGTTAAGTCAGAAGGAAGCAGGTCAGGTGTGAATTGGATACGATGATATTTAGCGCAGACACCTTTGGATAGAGCATGAATAGCACGCGTCTTTGCCAGTCCTGGAGGACCTTCTACGAGTAAATGACCGTCTGCGATTAAGGCGATAAGTAAGTTTTCGGTAAGTGTTGGTTGTCCTAAAATAATTTGATCTAAGTAAGCTTTCAAATGACTAAATTTAGATTTTAAATTCATGAATAGAGTTCCTTATAGTATTTTGCTTTAGGTATTTATTTGTTTATTAGCCTTTGCATTATTGTTTAAGTGGACACTTTTGACTTATTTAGTATTATAGGTGTGATATATGATATGGTGGTACTTTGCCATATTTCAACAGAACCAGACATGAAAAATAAGGAAAATTGATTATGTCGACTCATTCAGATGCGCATCGCGTTGCCATAGTTGCAGGATTACGCACTCCTTTTGCGCGGCAATCTTCGGCGTATAAATACACTCCAGCAGTCGATTTAGGCCAATTAGTGGTGAGTGAATTAGTGTCTCGTAGTGAGATCGATCCTCAATGTATTGAGCAGCTTGTGTATGGTCAGGTAGTACAATACCCTAAAGCACCTAATATTGCGCGTGAAATTGTATTGCTTACAGGTATGAATGTCGCAACAGATGCATATTCTGTTACAAGAGCTTGTGCTACCAGTTTTCAAGCTGCGGTGAATGTAGCAGAGAGTATTGCAGCAGGCTCTATTGATGTAGGTATTGCAGGTGGCGCCGATTCATCGTCAGTGTTACCCATTTTGGTCACTGAAACCTTAGCGCATGCTTTACTTGACTTGAGTAAAGCCAAAAGTTGGGCGAAAAGGTTGCGCATTTTGGGTTCTTTACGACCCAAGCACTTTATGCCAGTTCCTCCAGCAGTAAAAGAATATTCTACGGGTCTGTCGATGGGGCAGACAGCTGAACAAATGGCAAAAAAACATGGAATTTCTCGAGAGGAACAAGATGCGTTTGCTCATCGCTCTCATGAACTTGCAGCAGCAGCTTGGCGTGAAGGTAAAATGCAAGATGAAGTGATGACGGCTTATGTTCCACCTCATGAAACTTATATAGAAAAAGATAATTTAATTCGGGAAGATTCTACACTTGAATCTTATGCACGGTTGCGGCCTGTATTTGATCGTAAACATGGCTCGGTGACCGCTGCCAATAGCTCTGCTTTAACTGATGGTGCTTCAGCCATCTTATTGATGAGAGCATCACGTGCAAAAGAGTTAGGCTTTAAGCCGTTAGGCTACTTGAAAAGCTATGCTTTTTCTGCAATTGACGTCGAAGAAGATATGTTAATGGGACCTGCTTATGCTATACCTCAGGTGCTACGTAAGTCAGGCTTAACACTTAAAGACATCGATTTAATTGAAATGCATGAAGCTTTCGCATCCCAAGTTTTGGCGAATGTAAAAATGTTAGGCTCTAAGAGTTTTGCGCAAGATAAGCTCAATATGAACCAAGCTGTAGGTGATATAGACATGGACAAGTTTAATGTTTTAGGTGGCTCGTTAGCATACGGTCATCCTTTTGCTGCAACAGGAACAAGATTATTAACTCAGCTTTGCCATGAGTTGAAACGCCGTGGCGGAGGGGTTGGCTTGACGACAGGTTGTGCTGCAGGTGGTTTAGGTGCAGCGATGATCGTGGAGGTTGATGGATGAGCGCTTTTTCCTTAGAAAAATCAGATGACGGTATTGCATTACTGAAAATTGATGTCATCAACGAAAGTATGAATACCTTAAAGGCTGAGTTCATTGATGATGTCTCTGCTGTACTGGATCAGATTGAACAAGATACTTCGATTAAAGGTGTGGTGTTGTACTCAGGGAAACCTGATTCTTTTATTGCTGGTGCTGATATCCATATGATTGATGCATGCCATAGTATTGATGAAGCAACTCAAATTTCTTTGGCTGGACAAGTGCTTTTTCAACGTATTGAAGATCTGAAAGTACCGATGGTTGCAGCGATTCATGGCGTGTGTTTAGGAGGTGGTCTTGAGCTTGCTTTAGCCTGCTCGGTACGCGTATGTAGCGATTCGGATACAACTCAATTGGGCTTGCCTGAAGTGCAGTTAGGTGTTTTACCAGGTGGAGGAGGAACGCAACGGCTACCTCGACTAATCGGAATTACTCAAGCTTTAGATCTCATGCTCACCGGCAAAAAAGTACGTGCTAAAAAAGCATTAAAAATAGGGCTGGTGGACGATGCTGTTGCACAACCTCTATTGATGCAGACAGCAAAATCATGGGTAAAAAAAGCTTCTCGTTTTCAACGTAAGTTAAAACAGCCGTTGGCTTTTAAAATCAT
>MDTC01080901.1_pt1 | contig 13080 bp, 16 predicted proteins | sample 811181 | NCBI WGS metagenome assembly MDTC01 (sample SAMN05326644, study PRJNA326480) | marine metagenome | isolation source: seawater | place: Pacific Ocean: North | collected 2011 | reverse complement strand
CAGATTTTTCATTTAATAAAGTTAATGCAAAGTCAATAGAAGGAGGTGTTTCAATTAAAAAGTCCTCCGAAATTTTTATGAATATTTTGAAAAATAAATCTACAGTCACTCAAAAAAATGTAGTGATAGCTAACTCCGGTTTAGCCATTTCGACAGCGCTCAATAAACCTTTAGATTATGGACTTGAAAAAGCAAAAGAATCAATCGAATCTGGTGCTGCATACAACTCTTTCAAATCTCTAAAAAAATGTAGCCTATGAGCATTTTAGAAAAGATCATAAAATTTAAAAGAAATGAACTGCGTCATCAAAGATCTATTGAGTCATATGGTGATCTAGAAAAACTCGAAAATTTTAACAGAAAAACAAATTCCTTGAAAAATAACTTGATTAAAAGTAGTTTCGGGATAATTACCGAATTCAAAAGAAAATCGCCATCTAAACCAAAAATTAATTTGGAAGCCAAAGTCAACAGAATTGTTAAAGATTATGATAAAGGGGGAGCAAATGCATTATCAATTTTAACTGATCAAAAGTTTTTTGGAGGAAACATTAATGACATAATTGAATCAAGAGAGTTAACTAACTTGCCTATTTTAAGAAAGGAATTCATCATAGATGAGTTCCAAGTGGTGGAATCCAAAGCAATTGGAGCTGATGCAATTTTATTAATCGCAGCATGTTTAGATAAAAAATCAATTAGAAATTTAAGTATTTGTGCAAAATCAATAGGATTAGATGTTCTAGTAGAAGTTCATGATAAAAATGAGCTTAATATGTGTTTTCATGAAACAGTTGACATTATTGGAATCAACAACAGAAATTTGAAAAATTTTAAAGTTGATTTAAATCAAAGTAAAATATTATCTAAACTAATCCCTAATGAGTATGCTAAAATTTCAGAAAGTGGAATTTCAAATTCATCTGAAATATTACTATTAAAAGATTACGGTTTTGATGGGTTTTTAATTGGAGAGAAATTCATGTCAAAATCTAATCCCGGAAATGAGCTGTCTAAAATGATGAAAGATTTATATAAATAAAATGAAACTGAAGGTTTGTGGAATGAAAATTAATAATAATATTAAAGAGGTTGCGAAACTTCGTCCTGATTTTATGGGATTTATTTTTTGGCCAAAAACAAAAAGATTTTTTTCTGAAAAAGAAATTTCAATTCCAAATCACGTCAAGAAAGTTGGTGTTTTTGTAAATCAAGATTTAGACCTAATTAAAAAAAGTGTTAAAAAATTTGGTCTAGATTTTGTACAACTGCATGGAAACGAAAATGAAGAATTTTGTTCTGAAGTAAATTCCTTTTGCAAAGTGATAAAAGTATTTCATCTAAGTGAAAACTTTAATTTTGAAAAATTAATCCCCTATGAAAAACTCTGCGAATATTATTTATTTGACACAAAATCTGAAAAGTATGGTGGATCAGGTCAAAAGTTTAATTGGTCCATTCTTAAAAATTACAATTCATCAAAAGGGTTCTTTTTAAGCGGCGGAATAGATATCAGCGATGTCAACAGAATAATTGAGTTAAAAAAAATGAAACTCCCAATTTTTGGAATTGATGTCAACAGTAAATTTGAAATAAGACCTGGACTAAAAAATAAAACTAAAATCGAAAAACTTATAAATAAATTAAATAATGAAAACATCTTACAACATTGATAAAAACGGTTTTTATGGTGACTTTGGCGGAGCCTTTATCCCTGAAATGATGCATGCCAATATTGAAGAGTTGCGTAAGAAATACGTTAGTTTGATTGCAAGAAAAAGCTTTACTAAAGAGTTTGATGAATTATTGAAAAATTATGTCGGAAGACCTACCCCACTATACTTTGCGAAAAGAATTTCAGAAAAATATAATGCAAAAATATATCTTAAAAGAGAAGATTTATGCCACACTGGTGCCCATAAAATAAATAACACGATAGGTCAAATACTACTTGCTCAAAAGTTGGGTAAAAAGCGAATAATTGCCGAAACAGGAGCTGGTCAGCATGGGGTTGCAACAGCGACAGTTTGTGCATTGATGGGAGTTGAATGTGTAATTTATATGGGAGAAGTTGACATAAAAAGACAATCGCCTAATGTTGCTAGAATGAAAATGCTTGGTGCTGAAGTAATTCCAGCAAAATCAGGAAGTAAAACACTCAAAGATGCTACAAATGAGGCCATTAGGGATTGGATAAAAAACCCCGTTGACACACATTACATTATAGGCTCAGTCGTTGGACCTCATCCCTATCCTGATATGGTTGCACGATTTCAGTCTGTAATTGGTTTTGAAATAAAAGATCAATTAAAAAGGTTAGAGAACAGAGATTATCCTGATTATATAATTGCTTGTGTTGGAGGTGGAAGCAACGCAGCCGGAATTTTTTACCCATTCTTGGACAACAGAAAAGTAACTATAGTTTGTGTTGAAGCTGAGGGAAAAGGAGTTAACTCTGGATATAGTGCCGCAACAACAAGCTTGGGTAAAGAAGGAATTATTCATGGTTCAAAAACATTACTCATGCAAAGTAAAGATGGACAAATAACTGAACCTTACTCGATTTCAGCTGGCCTTGATTATCCAGGAATTGGTCCAATGCATGCTAATCTGTACAAAACAGGAAGAGGGAAGTTTATCTCAATCAATGACAATGAAGCTATGGATTGGGGTCTAAATCTCTCAATCTCTGAGGGCATAATTCCTGCAATTGAGACAGCACATGCTTTTGCAGTACTCGATCATATGAAATTTAAAAAAGATGATATAGTTGTATTCAATTGTTCTGGAAGAGGAGATAAAGATTTAGATACTTATATTGATTTTTTTAAACTTTAATTAACTTAGTTTTCAAACGAAAAGCATCAAAAAATCTTTTAGGTATTATTAAATGTAAAAATTAAATAAATGAAAAATTTAAAAGTTATTTTAATATTAATTGTATTTCTTTCATGGGGATGTGTCAAAAAAAATGAAACGCAAGTGAACAAAAAACTTAATGTTCTTTTTTTAATTGCTGATGATTTAAACTGTGACCTTGGATCTTATAATCACCCTCAAGTTATTAGTCCATCAATTGATAAATTGGCATCCAACGGAGTTTTATTTGAAAATGCACACAATCAATATCCACTGTGCGGACCATCAAGAGCTTCATTTATGACTGGTATGTACTCGGATCAAACCAAAATCACTCAAAATAATGTTTTACTGAGAACAACAGTTCCTGATGTTGTAACAATTGGACAAAGATTTAGGCAGCAGGGTTATAGGTCTGTTCGTATTGGAAAAATATATCACTACGATAACCCTAGTTCAATAGGCACTTCCAGTGCAGATGACATTTACACATGGGATTACACTATAAATCCTTGGGGAAGAGATAAAGAAGAAGAATATAAAATCAATACACTTAGGGAAAGACACTACGGAGGAACTCTGAGTTGGTTAGCCGCTGATGGAACAGATGAGGAACAAACTGATGGGATTGTTGCGACTGAAGCTATGGAGCAATTGGATAAATTCTCTAAAAGTGGTCAAAATTTCTTTTTAGCTGTTGGTATGTATCGGCCACATGTACCTTTCGTTGCTCCAAAAAAATATTATGACATGTATAATAGAGATAAAATGGAAATTCTATACAACGGCAGTAGTGAGGAATATTTAAGCACATTACCAGATCCTGCTGCTAAATCAATAAGATGGGGAAATAGAAATCAGGGATTACTAAACTTAAAATCAAATAATGATCTTGCAAAAGAGATCAAAGAAGCATACTTCGCCACCACCACTTTTATGGACGCTCAGATTGGAAGAATTCTAAAAAAACTTAAACAAACGGGATTGGATAAAAATACTGTTGTCGTTTTTACGTCAGATCATGGTTACCATTTAAGTGAACATGGTCATTGGCAAAAGCAAACTTTATTTGAAAATTCAACAAGAATCCCTTTAATTTTTTCTGTTCCAGGCTTGAAAAGTGGATTAAGAACCAATTCTCCGGTGGAAATGATAGATATATATCCCACACTTATGGAATTGACTGGAATTGAAACACCTGACCACGTAGTTGGAAAAAGCTTAACTCCTATTTTAAAAAATGTTAGTTCGTCTGTTAGAAAGAGTGCATTAACAAGATGGAAAAATGGTTATTCAATTAAAACAGACAGGTATAGATTAACAAAGTGGGGAGAAGATGGAGAATTAGGCTATGAACTTTACGATCACCAAAATGATAGCGAGGAAATGGTTAACCAATCAAAAAATCCAAATTATCTTAAAGTTCTTGATTCACTAAAACTAGAAATTGATTTGAGAATTAAAGGAGCAAATGCAATCCCCAAAGGCATTGGAAGACAATTTGAGCAAGAATCTTACAAAAAGGCTCCAAATATCACACCTGGTGATTTGTATGATAAAAATGGTAAAAGAACATATTTTAAACCAGCTGATGAATAGAATTAATAAAGTTTTCAAAGATAAAAAGGAAATTTTATCTATATATTTTACGGCAGGCTTTCCTGAACTAAATGATACAGTTAATGTTATTGAAAGTCTAGAAAAAAGCGGAGTAGACATCGTTGAGATTGGTCTTCCATACAGTGACCCACTAGCGGATGGGCCAACAATACAAGAAAGCTCAACTGTTGCACTTAGAAACGGAATGACAACAAAAAATTTGTTCAAACAACTAAAAAATATAAGGAGGAAAACCAATATTCCGTTGGTTATAATGGGTTATTTGAACCCTATCATACAATATGGAATCGAATCTTTCTGTAAAGATTGTCAGTCAGTCGGAATTGATGGATTAATCATTCCAGATTTACCTGCAGATATATATCATGCTAAGTACAAAGAAGTTTTTTACAAATACAGGCTTTTAAATATGTTTTTAATCACACCTCAAACATCTGACAAAAGAATTCGATTCATTGACAAAATCTCTTCCGGTTTCATTTATATGGTTAGTAGTTTTAGTATTACCGGAGCCGTAAAATCCTTTGAGTCTGAACAAAAAAAATATTTTAGAAGAATCAATAACATGAATTTAAAATCACCTCTTCTTATTGGGTTTGGTATCAGTAATAAAAAAACGTATGAAGACGCAATCAATTTTAGCAATGGTGCCATAATTGGTTCAGCCTTCATCAATTTTATAGATAAAGAGGGAATTGGAAAAATTGACCGATTTATTAAAAAAATTAGGGCTTAGGTTAGCGAATAAAAACCAATTCCTTTTCTTTCTGAGATTCAATTTCACTGAACGAATATCCTCCATAATCAAAATCTTTCAAATCCTCTGAGTTATTGGATCCATTATCTAATATAAACCTTACCATTAACCCCCTTGCTTTTTTAGCATAGAAAGATATAATTTTTAATTTCCCATTTTTCAAATCTTTGAAAACTGGCGATATCATTGTAGTTTTTAAAGATTTTTTATCGATAACTGAAGAATACTCATTACTTGCTAAGTTTACTAAAATTTCGTTTTCTTTTAATTCCTCGTTAAGTTTTTTCGTAATTTTTTGACTCCAAAAATCATATAAATTTGTTGAACCATTTACAGAGAGTTTTGTTCCCATTTCTAACCTGTAAGCTTGAATCAAATCTAAAGGTTTAAGAACTCCATATAGACCAGATAAGATTCTGACTGAATCTTGAGATCTTGAAATTTTTTCAGAGCTAAGTGAAAATGCATCTAAACCACTATATACATCGCCGTTAAATGTGAAAATACTAGGTCTTGCGTTTTCTGTATTGAATGGTAATTTAAAACTATTATTTCTTTTCCAATTTAAATCAGCCAGTTTTTCAGAAATTTTCATCATTGATTTTAATTCATTAGGTGTCCTCTTTTTCAAGGATTCGTTAATTAACGATGACTCTTTCAAAAAATTTGGAATTGAAAATTGTGAGGTAGGCAATTTTGTTTCAAAGTCAAGAGATTTAGCTGGAGAAATAATGATCTTCATTTTAATAAATATTTTTAACAAAATTAAAAAAAAATCAAATTTTATTCGAATAGTTTTTCCATTTTTCAATACAATTAGAGAAGTCCGTCGGAAGATCAGAATCAAAGACCATTTCCTTTTTAGTGGTGGGATGAATAAAACCTATGGTTTTAGCATGTAATGCTTGTCTTGGAAGTAATTTAAAACAGTTGTCTACAAACTGTTTATATTTATTAAATAACGTACCCTTGAGTATTTTGTCACCTCCATACCTAATATCATTAAAAATTGGATGTCCAATGTGTTTCATATGTGCTCTGATTTGATGTGTTCTTCCAGTTTCCAGTTTACATTCAATTACAGACACATAATTAAATTCACTAACAACTTTGTAATGTGTAATTGCTCGTTTCCCGATTTCAGGTTGCGAGGGTACACTCATAATTAGACGATTTTTACTATCCCTCGCCAAGTTTTTATCTATTGTTCCACTTTTTTTTTCCAAAACTCCCCAAACTAATGCATTGTAAACTCGTTTAGTCGATTTTAAAAAAAATTGTTTTGCGAGATCTGTCATTGCAGACTCTGTTTTTGCAACAACTAATAATCCACTTGTATCTTTATCAATTCTATGTACTAGTCCAGGTCTTCCTTGCTCGTTGTCAGGTAAATTTTGAAAATGGTAAATTAGACCATTTAGTAACGTTCCACTATAATTTCCGTGTCCTGGGTGAACTACCATTCCTGCCGGTTTGTTAACTATTATTATATCTTGATCTTCAAAAACAACATCAAGAGATATGTTTTCTGGCTCCAACAAATTTTCATAAGGAGGATGCGAAAACATTACCCTTACGGAATCGTAGGGCTTTACTTTTTGACTTGGTTTTACTGAAAAATCATTGATCAAAATGTAACCTTTTTTTGCAGCTTTTTGAATTTTATTTCTAGTAGCATTTTCAATTCTATTCATTAAAAATTTATCAACTCTCAAAGGTTCTTGACCCTTATCGACTTTAAATTGAAAATGCTCAAAAAGCTCAGAGTTTAGATCATCGATATTTGAAACTTTATTCATCATTTGGTGCAATACCATTGCCAAGAACAAGGTCAATTCGTGATTTTTTTGGGACTAAAAGTCCAGGCTCAACTTCATTATCATTAAATAGTATTTGAATAACCATATCTTTTCCAATGTTATTTTCGTATAAAATCTCTCCAATTTCAAGGTCGGTCGATAGTAGAGATGAGATTGCACTTCTTTTAGTAATTTGAATTATATTCGGAATTGATACTTGTCTAAAGTTGGTTGGATTTACAGTTAGGTATATTTTTCTATTTTTTTTTACTTGAGAATTAGCTGTTGGAAAATGGCTAAGAACAGTGTATTTTGGAAAATCAGGATTATAAAATGTAGAGTCTGTTATTTCAAAATTCAATTTATTTTCATTCAAAATTTCATTGATTTCGGTGAGGTTTTTACCAACCAAATCTGGAACTAAAATATAACGATTGTGGTTTGTACTCAGATTCAGGAAGACAAAAACAAAAAGTACCAGAAAGATTGTTATTAAACAAGCTGTAAAAAACTGTTTAAGAAAATATATGGAAAAAAAATATTTTAACAGGTTCATTGTAAAAAAACAAATATATAAAATATGTTATCTAAATATTTAGACAGTAAAAATTGGTACTTTTACTAAAGTGAAAAAAAATGTCGCGATACTTTCCGGGGGTTATTCGAGAGAATTTGATGTTTCAATTCAAAGCGGAGATGTAATCTATGAAAATATTGACAGAAACAAATATTCTCCATTTAAAATTGTAATCAAAAAAGATTCCTGGCTATATCATTCCTCAGATGGTGAAAAAATAGCTGTTAATAAGGAAGATTTCTCAATCAAGATCGGTAAGAAGCGCATCAATTTTGATGTTATTATAATTATGATTCACGGCTCACCTGGTGAAGATGGGATTTTACAATCATATTTTGATCTTTTAGACATTCCATACACTGGTTGTGATTCTTATACATCATCCTTGACTTTTAACAAACGTGATTGTATTTCTGTCCTCAACAAATACAATATCCCAACAGCTAAATCTGTTCATGTAAATGGTTCAGACATTATTGAACCAACTCAAATAATTGATGAGCTTGGATTACCCTGTTTTGTAAAAGCAAACAAATCTGGAAGTAGCTTTGGAGTTTTCAAAGTTCACTCAGTTAGTGAACTCTCATCGGCTGTAAAAAAAGCATTCGAATTTGATAATGAAATTTTAATAGAATCTTTTCTTGAGGGTACTGAAGTTTCAGTAGGAGTTATGAAATATAAAAATGAAACAGTGGTTTTTGGAATAACTGAACTAATTTCTGAAAACGATTTTTTTGATTATGATGCTAAATATCACGGTCAATCACAAGAAATTACTCCTGCAAACATCAGTACTGTCCAAAGAAAAAATGTTTCTGAAATTGCTGTAAAAATTTACAACAAGCTTGGAATTAAAGGAATATCCAGAAGTGAATTTATATTTGTCGATCAAACACCTCATTTTCTGGAACTTAATTCAATTCCAGGAATGACAAATGAGAGTATTTTCCCAAAACAAGCCAAAAATATTGGAATTTCTATTAAGGAGATAATTGACGAACTTATTGAACAAACGTTAATATAAATTTTAATTAATAATGAAAAAAGCTATTTTTCCAGGAACTTTCGACCCATTTACATTAGGACATCTAGATATATTAAAAAGAAGCCTTTCCCTGTTTGATGAAATTATTGTAGGTGTTGGTGTTAATGAAAATAAAAACACAATGTTTAACTCTAAACAAAGAGTAGACCTTATCAAAAAATGTTTAAAAAATGAACCAAAAGTAAAAGTTTTAAGTTACAGCGGACTTACAATTGATTTTTGTAAAAAGGTTGGTGCAAATTTTATCGTCCGCGGTATTCGCAATAATGGTGATTTTGAATTTGAAAAAGCAATTGCAAGGACCAATAGAAAATTATCAAAAATTGAAACTATATTTTTATTAACATCAGCAAAGACTTCATACATAAGTAGCTCAATTGTAAGGGAGCTTATTTCAAATAATGGGGATTATAAATTATTAGTTCCTGATTGTTTAAAATTACCCTAGATATCCAAAAGAAGTTTTATGTTAGGAAAAGTATTTTTTATCAAACGAATTGTTTTTTCATCCTTCCATACGACCTTAGTTATATCCTCACTTAGTTCTGGTTTAAGTTTACCTGTATAATTTGTTTTCATTCTAAACCAACTCGTTTCTTTTAATAAATATCTTTTTCCTTTTTTGAAAATATGATAGGTTTTTTTAAAGAAAGAATCCATTTTCAAACCTTTTACTCCAGTTTCCTCTTCCACCTCTCTCATGGCTGCATCTTCAATAGATTCAAATTTATCTTTCTTACCTTTTGGCAAATCCCACTTATTTCTCCTAAAAATAAAAAGTGTCTCATTCTTTTGATTTTTTACTATGCCACCCCCAGCCTTGACAACTTTAATTTTTTTCTTAAATTTTGATATTAATTTATCTTCATTTTTGTGTACCAATAATACTTTTTTGTTTTTTTTAAGAATTGTTAAAACTTCATTTAGAGATGATTCTTTGAGAGAAAGTTGAGGGTGCTTAGAATCATGAGAAGGTTTGGAGGTTAAAATTATCATCTTTTGATTCACAAAAACTTTATACATTTGTTTAATGGCTTTTGACTTGATAAATGCAAAAAATATAGCAAAAAACTTATTACAAATTAATGCAATTAAATTGAATTCAAAAAACCCATTTATTTGGGCAAGCGGTTGGAAATCTCCAATATATTGTGATAATAGAATCATTTTATCCTATCCCGAAACAAGATCATTAGTAACCACCCAAATTTGCAAGAAAATTAATACTTTCTACAAAAAACCTGATGTTATTGCTGGTGTTGCAACTGGCGCTATAGGAATTGGTGCTTTAGTAGCTGATCTATTAGAACTTCCCTTCATTTATGTTCGTACAAGTGCAAAAAAACACGGTCGAATGAATCAGATTGAGGGTGCCTTTAGCAAAGGACAATCGGTTGTAGTTGTTGAAGATTTAATCAGCACGGGTAAAAGTAGTTTGATGGCTGTAGATGCTCTTAGAAATGCAGAATTGAAAATCAAAGGAATGGTTAGTATTTTCAGTTATGGCTTTCCAATATCGAATAAGAACTTTAAAGCAAGTAATGTTGAACTTAAAACACTTAGTTCATATGACATCTTGCTTGAACAAGCATTGGATTCAAATTACATAGATTCTAAAGAATATGAAGTTCTGCTTGATTGGAAAAAGGATCCAGAAAATTGGAAAATAAAATAAGAACAATGGAACTCAAAAGCATCGTCTCAATCTCAAAGTTGTCGGCAAAAGATTTATTTCGAAAATTATCAGTCGTGAAAAATTTTGAAAAAATAATGCCTAATAATATTTCAAAATTTGATGTATTGAATTCAGATTCTTTTATTTTTGGGATTAAAGGCATGCCAACATTTCAATTAAAAATTATTGAAAAGATAGAATCAGAAAAAATTATTTTAAAGTCATTAGAATCTAAAATAGATTTTTATTTAGAAGGTAACATTAAAGAACTTAATGATAAAAATACTCAGTTTTACATTGAATTTAAAGGTCAATTAAACCCAATGATGGAAATAATGGTTAAAACTCCTCTTCAGACTTTTATCAATGATCTCTCTAAAAATATCGTTAATTTAAACTAAATGAATGAACATTATGCACTCATAACTGGTTCAACATCCGGGATTGGACTTGAAATCGCATATGTCTTAGCGGAAAAAGGATTCAATTTAGTTTTGACAGCCAGAAGAAAAAATTTACTAAAAAAATTTTCTAAACATATAAAAACTAAATACAAAGTTAATGTAGACTATATTGATGGTGACTTGAGCGATAAAAACACACCTAACAAAATATATGAATTTTGTAATTCAAATAAATATCTAATCAAAATTTTGATTAACAATGCCGGTTACGGAATTGTAACACCTTTGCATTTGTCATCTATGGATGAGGAAGAAAAGTGTATCAGAGTTTTGAGTATTTCGGTAATATCCTTGACAAAATTATTTCTTCCACAAATGCTGAAAATTAAAGATGGTAGAATTATGATAGTTTCGTCTGTAGCTGCATTTGCCCCTCCATCGCAAGTCCAGTCTTTGTACGGTCCTACAAAAACTTTTGTAAACAGATTCAGTGAGTTGATAAACCTTAACTATAATAATGAGGGCATATCTTGTACTGCAATTTGCCCAGGATATACCATAACAAATTTTCATAACGCAAGTGGTGTTCAGGAAGAAATGGATAGAGTACCCAGATTTTTAAAAAACTCAGCACAAAGAGTTGCCAATGAGTCTGTTGAAGCAATGTTTAAAAGAAAAAAACTTTATGTTCCAACCAAAAGATGGAAATTTATTGCATTTTTATTGAAAACAGTACCTAAACCTGTTTTTAATATACTCAGTTCAATCATCGCACCCGGGAGATTTTCAAAATAACTTAAAGTTTAAAAAATGACAAACCCCACAAAGTCATCAGTGCCCAAATAAAATACCTTAACATTTTTCCTAATAGCATGAAGGTTGAAACCTTTATGAAATCTATTTTAAAAAAGCCTAAACTCACAGCAATTAGATCTCCAAATAAGGGTACCCAAGAAAAAAATGCAAGTAAACTTCCCCATCGATTAATTTTCAATTTGAAATTATAAACTTTTTTTCTCTCCATACCAAAATATTTTTCTAGTATGCTCCAATTACCTAACCATCCCAAGGCATAACTACTTAGTGCTCCAATCCAATTTCCAATTGTGGCGACAAGTACTGTTAAATTAAAATTAAAACCATTTGCAATCATAAAACTCAAAACAAATTCTGAGCTAAATGGAATTATAGTTGCGGATAGAAAACTAGCAAAAAACAATCCAATGTATCCCCAATCAGTTAAAAACTCCATTTCAGAATATTAATTGAATATCATTGAAATTGTACATTTTTATTTCTCCATTAATAAGTTTCATTTTTAAAGATCCATCCCTATTCAAACCTACAATTTCCGCCTCAATTTTACTTCCTCCACTTATTTTATAGGACTTGATGGTTCCATAACCACAGAGGTTATCCAAATAATTATTAAATATTTTAAATGATTTTATTTTTGGTGTATCTTCAAAGAAGCTGATATTTTTTTTAATATTCTGTATTAACCTACGAGTAAAAGAATCTAAATTTATTTCTTTTTTTAAAATTTTTCTTATAGAACATGCATTTGGCAAACCTTCAAATGAAATTTGGTTAACATTAATTCCTATTCCAATAATTAATTTTTTTACTAAATGTTTGTTAATTATTGATTCACATAATATTCCACAAAACTTTTTGTTGTATGACAAAATGTCGTTTGGCCACTTGATCTCCAGTCTTTTAATTTTTTCTTTTTTAAAAAAATTGATTAAAAGAACAGAAGCAAAAATATTTACATAAAATATATCCTTAGTTGATAGATTTTTTGGGAAAATTAACAGAGATAAAGACAGGTTTTTAAACGGCTCTGAAATCCACTCCTTATTTCTTTGACCTCTGCCTTTTTTTTGGTTAAATGTGTAAGCTATTATTGTTTGCTTTTTATTACTTGTACTTAATTTTTCTTTTAAATAATCGTTAGTTGAATTAGTGGCATCAAGTTTGATTATTTTCATTGTGAGTGAGAAATTATTATCAAATCAGTTAAAAAAATTAAATTTACACTTAAATAATCAATTTGAATACTGATAAATTAATATCTTGTGTTGTTGAGGGAATTGAGGAGGTTAAAGGTTCTAAAATAAATATTCTCAATCTTAAAAATATCGACAATGTAGTATGTCAATATTTCATAGTTTGTTCTGGAAACTCTAACACTCAAGTTAATGCAATAACAAACTCAATAAAAAAAGTTGTTTCAAAAAAAACTGGTGAAAAACCGCAACAAATCGAGGGGCTTGAAAATTCTAAATGGGTACTTGTTGACTATGTTGATGTTGTAGTTCATATATTTGTTGATGATACT
>MDTC01077967.1_pt1 | contig 13080 bp, 13 predicted proteins | sample 811181 | NCBI WGS metagenome assembly MDTC01 (sample SAMN05326644, study PRJNA326480) | marine metagenome | isolation source: seawater | place: Pacific Ocean: North | collected 2011 | reverse complement strand
ATATCTGGACGACTCCATGCATCTGGTGCAGGGGATAAATCATCAGTATTAGTCTCTCCTGTCACTTTAAAAACGACAAGTTTAATTGAATTTGGTACAGCAGGATTCGAAGTGAACCATTGAGCCTCAGCCCAAGAGTTAATAACATCTGTGGCATATTTATTACCATGCCTAGACTTTTCTGCAACATCATAGAAAGCATCGAACATAAGTATCGTATTTTTGAGTTGTTCGGCAGCTAGGGAAGCTAGAGATTCAATATCCAATAAATCTATGAGTGTTGAAATATTGTAACCTCCATGCATATTTCCAAGCAGTTCTACAGCCCTCTCAGGGGAAATAAAAGAGTTTGTCTCTTTCCCCATAGCTATTGAAGATAAGAAGCTAGCTTTAACATAAGCAGCCTCATCGACCCCTGGTGGCACACGCTCACTTAATAAATTTAATAGTTCATTATTATCTGTAGCTGAATCCCTTAATGATTCAATTAAGCCAGCAACTTGCTCTGCAGTTAATGGTTTTGGTGGAATCCCTAAAGTGGAGCGGTCATTTACGTGTTGCCTATAGTCGTCAATCACAGCACTAATCCTTAAAAAGGTTGGTTGAATAAAAGAGTAAAATATAAAAAATACAGTTTGACAAGATTATCACATTTATAGTCGGGTATTTTTTTCCCATATACAAAAAAAAGATTGTATGATTATACAGAAAAGAATTTAATATTTTAACTTTGATATTGGCATAAGTTCATTTTTTACTGCATCAAAAACGGATTTACGACCTGATAGTTGATTTTCATTTGAGATAATGGCCCATCTAGGTGCAGATTCAATTGCTGATTTAACAACAGTTAAATCAGCAATTAATTTAGGTTCATTCGCTTGAATTGATTCATAAAAACGACATATTGATGGAAAGGCATTTTCGAATGTTAATTCATTATTAATAAATCGATTTATAATTGCAAGATCATCATTGTGATTTATTGAATTTTCATAACTGTATGAATAAATTTTACTCCATTCATCATGTGTGAATTCTAAGAAATAGTTTCTTTTATAATAAATTAAGTTTTGTATTAATCTTGAATATTGATCATAAATAATCTTTTCAGATGATTTATTAAGTGATTTAGCAAACATAATATTTCTTGAGCCACTAGATTTATCAATATGCATACCAATATTGATTAATTTGAATTTTTGTTTTATCCAAAAGTTATAAACATCTGAACTAAAGCCAAATGACACACTAATATATGAGTATTGCATTTTAACAGCATATTTTTCTAAATGTTGCACAAGATTCGTGCCCACACCTTTATTTCTAAAAGAGTGATCAACAGCAATACGCATAACCCTTAATGATAAAATTTTACTCCACGCACCATCTCCACTTACATTAGTCATGAGTTGTGATAATAAATTGCCTCTTTGTCTTCTTTTATTTTTAATTATTGCCTCAATATACAAATCATCATTTATAGAACCAAAACCACCCTCCTCTGAAGCCAAAAGCACTCCAACAATAATTTCATTAGAACCCTCGCCAAGCGTGGCAATCCATAAACGTAAATATGGTGCATCTAGCATCATTCTTAAATCATTAGGTCTAGTTTGATAATGAGAAGAAACTAATAACGAATATATTTTATTTAGAAGGAGTTCGTTGATTAATAGATCTGATTGTTGAATTAGCTTTACCTTAATATTGTCAATATTTGAAAATGAATGTTCATTAATTTTCAAACACTCATTATTCATTATTAGTAAATCTTTAAAAAAAGATTCCATAGGGTCATGATCAGCCCACCGCAAGGGTGTATTAAGAGTTATACTTTTATATGATGGGTCTACATCAGCAAGTCTTTTCTTAAAGTTAATTATAAAACCCCTACCACTACCCTCATAACCCTGGACGGTAGTAGAGAAAATAATTTTATTAAATATTTTTATAATTTTTTGCAGAATCGATATCGGAAAGGATGCAGCCTCATCAATAATAAGTATCGTTTTTTTTGAACATTGGTATTTATTTTCTGCATGCAAAGAAATAATTTTGTCAACTGGGTAAAATTGAATTTTTTTTGTATCAAAACAAAGAACATCAAAAAAATTTTTTATATTTGCCTTTTGTGGAGCAGTAATAATTATATTAACTTCAGTCTCTTTTATTATTTCTAGAGCACCAAGTGCAAGTGATACTGTTTTACCTCTTCCTCTGTCTGCATCAATACAGATGAAGCCTTTATCATCTTTACTAAGATCAATTATAGCTTTAACAACTTTAGATTGGTCTAGATTTGGCTTATATTCGATACATTTATTATGCTCGTTTGCGTTATAAAAACATGAATATTTATTTAACTCATGATGAACATTTAAATTTTCTTTTTGCTTTAAAAGCAAAATATCTTTTTTCTTTTTAGAAAAGAAGAATATTTTTGATGCCAATCGTTTAAGAAAGTTATTATTCATTTCATATTCATAAGGGCGTTTGGACTTAAAATCTATTAAATTTGGATCCTTAAAGTGTTCCAAGTTGTCAATGTCTGGCAGTAATACTATAAGAACAGCACCACCTTTCAATGTACCACTAGCTAAACCAAGAAGATTTGGAGATAATCCTGACCAACTATCAATTATCATGAAATCTATATCTGTACCTATTATTTTTTTCTTTTTATAAATATCAACGATTTGCAAGTTAGAAATTTTATTAACTTTATCTTTCTCAATACTTCCTACCCAACATTTCTGGGAGGATTCAGGTAAAGAGGATAAAAAGCTCTTAGAAATTGAATGAGCCCAAGATTGTGTGCCACTCAAAAAAACTAATGCACGATGATTTGAATGAAATTTATTTTTCAAAAATTCGAAAGCATATGTCTCAGATATATTCATTATTTAGTGAGAATATTTTTTTTGGAGTGCATTAAGAAAATTTCTTAAAAGCTGATCTTTGCATAATCTATAATTTTTATGATTGGGAGATCTAAAAAAAGCACTCATCTCATGTTTACTTAATTTATAATCCTCTGATAGGAGCAGATCTATAATATCGTCAGTTGTTAGATTAAAAATAATCCTTAACTTTTTTAAAATAATATTATTGTCAATATCATAATCATACTGTGACTCTTGCCTCATACTACCCCTTTTCTGAATAATCAATCCATTTAAAAAAAAATGTAATTGTTTATTTGGGCAAGACTGAAACTCAGGATGATCATCTTTTAAAAACCAACATCTAATTACAGACCTTTTTTCCTCACTACCTGAGAGACTAATAATATCAAAAATGCCAAGGTCATTAATTGATAGAATATATCTCAGTCTTTTAATAATATCGTTATTTTTCATTGATTTGCGTATTCCCTAAATTTACTTTATTGTAGGTTAACAACAAGACTATTTAAATACATAAATAATTACTCGTGATACAATTTGATACAAATTTCATAACTAAATGACAAAGTTTGATTACATATGCTAGTTATTATGATATCTAGTTAATGATCCATTCAGGAGATAGGAATGAAATATCCATATAAAATTGTCTTTAGTATACTATTAATACTATTAAGTCCCACTGCTATTGCCGAATTAAATGAAACAACTAATGCTAATGAAGCAACACAAGCTGCAATTGCTGCGAAAGATGCAGCTTTGTTAATTAATGAGAATGCAATTGGGACCCAAGAGGCTCATGATGTTGCTGAAAACGCTCTTCGCGCTTCAATTGATGCACATGCTGCCGCTAGAGAGGCTAATAAAGCAGCAAGGGATGCAATGACACCATTAGAAAAAGAAGTCTTGAGATCTTCAAGAACCCAAGCACTAGAAGCTGCAAAAAATGCTGCAGAAGTTGCAAAAAATGAAGCCAAGGCAGCAGGACTCTCTAAAAAAGAAATTTCTCAAGCTGCCAAAGACGCTGCATATGCAGCCGCGGAATCAATAAGAAACAGTGCTTTAGATGCAGCTGGTATTGAAGTCAACCCCTTAATTGAGTCAGCGAGAGATGCTGCAAAATTAGCAAGGGAAGCAGCTATTGAAGCTGCATTGGCTGCCCGCCATGCAGCTGCAGATCAATTCAAAGAAATTAGAAATAATATCTCCACAGAAATAAAAGAGCAAACAAACCAAAATAGAGAAATAATCAAGCAACAGCAAAAAGAAATTAAATCTCAACAGTTAGAACTAAGAGATGAAATTAGAAATAGGTGAATTTTCAATTTAATATGTATAAATTAGTAAAAAAAAAAATATTAAATTATCTCACAATTTGTCAAATAATTTTCATATGTCAAAATTCTTTTTCAAAAGAATTTAATTATTACTTAGAGCTGAACACGATCTACGATGGGGCTGTAGCAACTAATTTTTCTAATACAAGTAAAAGCCCATTAAGTGATATAGGTATAAATATTACACATGGAATGGATGTTTATATCAATAAAAATATAAATTTGAATTTTGAACTTGCAGAAGAAAACTATGATAAGGTTAAAGACGGTGACAACAAATTTAAAATTATTACAGCTGAATTCTCAAATCAATACAATGATATTGATAACATCATATTTGTATCCAACATGGATCTTAAATTACCCAAAGACGAATTAAGCGCCAATTTGATTGCCCATAACGCCTCTTTTTTTTTAAAAGGCTTATTTATTAATATAAATAATACATTTACGAGGAAAAAATTAAAAAATAATGCAGACCTAAACGGAAATAATATAATTCGATCACTCTCTTCTTATTATTTTTTTAATGAAGCCAAAACTTTTATAAATTTCTCATTAAAAAAAACAGAAGAGAAAATTAATAATAATAAAAGTTTTGATTTTAATGAATTATCACTAACATCATCACTTCAACATAAATTTTTATTTAAAAATATAAAATGCAAAACCCAACTAGGGTATTCTTTGCATTTGAAAGATTACATAAATAATTCAAATGATAAATTAAAAACTTATGAAAATATAAAAAAAATTAAAAGCTCTCTTGAAGTAGAATTAAATCAAAATATATCGACAGAATTATTATATGAACATCAAAACAGGCAATCAAATATAGAGACTTATACATACAGAATCAATAAAGTTATAGCGAGCATCAAATATAATTTTTAATCAAAATACCACAGGTGTAATTATGATCCTTATTGTTGATGATAATCAAGAAATTAGAGAGTCATTATCTGAATACCTTTCAAATAATGAGCTTGAATGCAATATTGCAAAAGATTCTTCACAAGCCAGAGAAATGTTATCAAAAAATAAATATGAATTAATCATTCTAGATATTATGATGCCTGGAGAAGATGGCCTAAGTTTGTGTAGATATATATTTGAAAATTACAAAATACCTGTAATTTTGCTTACTGCAAAAGACGAAGATACTGATAAAATTATTGGCCTCGAAGTTGGTGCAGATGATTACCTATCAAAACCCTTTAATCCAAGAGAACTACTTGCAAGAATAAAATCAGTACTCAGAAGAAAAGCCATCACTGAAGGCACATTAAAAGAAAAAAATAGTGAAAAAGAAAAACAAAATAAACAAAATCAACTTATTAAGTTTGGAGAGTGGACATTAAATGTTGATCAGCAAGAGATATCAAAAAAATCTGAAATGCCAATAGAACTCAGTACTGGGGAATTTCGATTATTATTAGCCTTTGTAGATAACCCAAAGAAAATTCTTTCGAGAGATCAACTGCTTGATATTGTCAGTAAAAGATCATTAGCTGCGTTTGATAGAAGTATAGATAATCAAATCAGTCGCCTTAGAAAAAAAATTGAACCAGACCCAAAAAGACCCAAGTACATAAAAACAGTTTGGGGTGGTGGCTATAGTTTTAATACCCTAATTGAGAAAGAATAAAACGCACGTGATAAAGTTATTACCTAAAACATTCAGATGGCAAATAGTTACTTTATTGTTAGGCAGTTTACTTATATCTCAAATAATTAGTGCATATATAATTATTGGTGAAAGAAGCCTTATCAGTATTAATGAAAGAATTGACAAAAGTATTAACTCTTTCTTTACACTCGCGGAACTAATTATTAATACACCTGATTATTTGCATGACGAGCTACTATTATCAGTCAATAATGAAAATACCTTTTTTAGACTAAAAGAAAACGAGATTTTAAATATTGACACAATCTATGATAAAAAAAATACCAACTTAGCCAACCTTCGTCTTGATAATTATTTCAAAAATACCGACCAGAGTATTGGCTCCCCAAGAATAATTATTACTCCAAGCTTTGATAAAGATTATTTAGATATAGATATAGATTATATTAAATATATATCTAAATATGAGAAAGATCTGTCTTCAGAAAATTTATTTAAATTAAAGCCAAATCATGATCGAGTAGACATGGAGGCCCTACTCCCGTCTGGGCAATGGCTAAATGCAACACTTGTGACTCAAAAACTATCTCTTGGACTCCAGATTCGCCTTGCTGCAGTTATGTTTATAACAATCCTCATAGTAAGTATTATTACAATATTTATTACTCTAAAGCTTACAAAACCAATTCAAGACCTGACCAAAGCTGCAGATAAGCTGGGCAAAGGTCAAAATGTTAAATCGCTTAATGAGTCTGGATCAGATGATATCAAAGAAGCATTAATTGCATTTAATATTATGAATAAAAGATTAATGAAGTTGATTTCAAATCAAAAGCAAATGCTTGGTGCAATAAGCCATGATTTAAGATCACCATTGACATCATTAAGACTTCGCCTAGAAACACTTAATGATAGTAAAAATAAAGAAAAAATGATTCATACAGTTGAGGAAATGAATAAAATGATCTCTTCAATTCTTACATTTGTTAAACAACAAGCTAATGAAGATACTGGTGAGAAATCCGAAACTGTTAACTTATATTCATTTATTAGTTCACTATCAGATGAATATATTGACACAGGGAGAAACCTTCAATTAGATTATAAATTAGATAAAAACTTATATTTTAATTGCAGATACAACAGCCTAAGGAGAGCTTTAAGAAATATAATTGATAATGGACTTAACTATGGAACAAAAGTCATAGTTAAAGTTGAAACTAATACTCATAAAAATATTATATTTTATATAATAGATAATGGACCAGGAGTTCCAGAAGAATTTTTGAGCGATCTAAAAAAACCTTTTTATAGAGTGGATACATCAAGAAATAGTGATAAAGGAAATATTGGCATGGGTTTGGCAATAAGTGAAACTATATCTAAATCACATGGAGGGGTAATGAATATAAAGAACTATTCGGAAGGCGGTTTAGTAGTTACGATAGAAGTGCCTATCTAGAATAACTTTGGAAACAATTTTCCAGTCCTTTTTTTGTATGATATAAAGTTTTCATCGTTACCCCATTTAAATTCAGCAGCTCTCTCAAGCAATGGTATCCCACTTATTTTTGTCAGCAATAAATAAACAAATATTGGTGAAATCAAAGAGAAAAGTTTGAGTCCTGTTAAATATGGATAAGCTAGAAAAGCAATTCCTACCCACAGGATAATCTCTCCAGTATAATTAGGATGTCTGCACACAGACCAAAGACCAGTTTGAATAAATAGATTTTTGTTTTTTGGGTCTTTTCGAAAATTACTTTTTTGCTTATCCGCAACGACTTCTATTACGATACCAACAACCCACAACGAAAGACCAATAAAACTCAATAAATCAAATTCATATTCTAAAGGAGAAGTGATAGCAAAAATTGCAGTTGATGCTGTAATGAATACCCAAATACCTTGTAAAGACCAAACACCGAAAAAGCTAACTGCCGATTTTTTAAGGTTATCAAATCTAGAGTCACCATTATTACTATTAACTCTAAAAAACAAAAATATACCCAATCTGCAAGCCCAAGTCATCACTAATAAAGAAATTAAAATTTTAGTAAAATTAAGAGATGTTGAAACATATAAGGAAAATATAATTACAGTCAAAAATGTAAAACTTCCAATTAAATCAAAGAATTTCTCAGAGGATAAGAGGTAGGCAGGAACAAAGGCAACCCATTGAATTAATATGGCAATTATAAAAATGTAACCTTCAGCGACCATTAAAAAAACCTAGTTTGTGATATTATGAGTATCTACTTATTTATTTTAAAATTAGATCATAAATTTATGAAGAAATTAGATAGAAAATTCTGCATTGCACCCATGATGAACTGGTCTGATAGGCATTGTAGATTCTTCTGGAGATTACTCTCAAAAAAAGCTCTCATCTACACAGAAATGATCACAACTGGAGCATTAAAGTATGGAAATGTTGATGATCATTTAAAATACAATTCCTTCGAGCATCCAATAGGAATTCAGCTAGGGGGCAATAACCCAAAAGAACTTGCATATTGTGCTTCAATAGCTGAAAAGTACGGATTTGATGAGATAAATTTGAATATTGGTTGTCCCAGTCAACGCGTAAAATCAGGATGCTTTGGAGCTTCATTAATGAACGATCCTGAATTAGTTGCAAATTGTGTGAAACAAATCAAAGATACGGTTGATATTCCTGTAACTATAAAATGTAGGATTGGTGTTGATAATAACGATAGTTATTCTAATTTATCAAATTTTATAGGCATTAATGATGAAGCCGGATGTGATGCGTTTATAATACACGCAAGGAAAGCCTGGCTAAATGGATTAAGTCCAAAACAAAATCGTGAAATACCTCCTTTACAATACGAAACAGTTTTAAAAATTAAAAAAGATTTTCCAAGTCAAGAGATTATTTTAAATGGAGGATTGAAATCCATAAAAGATTGTAAAAATTATTTAGGTCTAATAGATGGTGTAATGCTGGGTCGTGAAGTATATCAAAATCCGTATATGCTCATTAACGTTGATGAGGAGTTTTTTGGCCAAAAAAAAATAAAAAAAGATACCCCCATTGATGTAGCATATAAATTTTCAGAATATATTGAGTCTCAATTATCAAACGGGATTAAACTTAACTCAATGACAAGACACATTCTTGGTTTATTTAAAGGATACCCAAATTCAAGAAAATTTAGACGTTATTTAAGTGAAAATGTCCTTAAAAATAATTCAGACATTTCTATATACAGAAACTCCTTAAAAATTATTAACTCAACGCACTAATTAAAAAAAGTAAAACTATGGTATAAAGATAATTCCTTTAGTATTATTGAAATTAAATATAAAAAATTATGGACTAAACAATGACCAGCAAACTAGATCAATTAAAAAAAATGACAGATGTTGTGGCTGATACAGGTGACATTGAAGCAATAAAAAAATATACACCACTAGATGCAACAACGAATCCCTCCCTACTTTTAAAAGCTGCATCGCTAAATCATTATAAAAGTTTAATTAATGAAGCAATTACATTTGCACAAAAAACTGGTGGCTCATCAAAAGATATGCTTTCCAATGCTTGTGATAGATTCGCTGTATTGATTGGATTGGAAATTCTTAATATAGTGCCAGGAAGAGTGTCGACAGAAGTTGATGCTAGATTGTCTTTTGATACAAATTCTACAATAAAAAAAGCTCATCAATTAATTGATGCATATGAGAATAATGGTATTGATAGAGAAAAAATACTTATAAAAATTGCTTCAACCTGGGAAGGCATAAAAGCAGCAGAGAAACTTGAAAAAGAAGGAATTAATTGCAATCTTACACTTTTATTTAGTTTCGCCCAAGCCGCCGCTTGTGCTGATGCGGGGGTATATCTCATATCTCCATTTGTAGGAAGAATTCTTGATTGGTACAAAGCAAATGAAAACAAAAAAGAATATGAGCCTTTAGATGATCCAGGAGTTAAATCCGTTACTAATATATATAACTATTATAAAACATTTGACTATAAAACAATTGTCATGGGTGCAAGTTTTAGAAATACCGGACAAATTGAAGCCTTATCGGGTTGTGACAGACTCACTATCAGTCCTGATCTATTAGAGGCACTCTCCAATGACCAAGGCCATCTTCCTAAAGTTCTAGATCCCACATTTGGTTCAAATATCTCCAAATATACAAATAATGAAATAAATTTCAGATGGGATATGAATGAAGATGCCATGGCAACTGAAAAACTTGCCGAAGGTATTCGGAATTTTGCAGCTGATCAAATTAAATTAGAAAGACTCATTCACTCATTGAGCTAATGATTAATAAAATATCTAAATTATTCAAAAAAGATACAAGCGATGATGAGATATTAGATCTTGAATCACTTACAAAGTTATCATCAGTGGCATTATTTATAGAGCTTTGTAAATCAGACAATAATGTTGATCAAGTAGAAATAGATAAAATAATTAAAATAGCCAAAACAAAGTTCAAAATTTCAGAAAACGAAGCAGATTTACTCTTCGAACAAGCAGTGAAAAAAAATAAAGACTCAACATCTCTTTATGAATTTACAAATATAATTAATCAGGCATTTCAAAAGAAAGATAAATATTTACTTATAAGAAATATATGGGAAGTGGCCTTTGCAGACAACCGTATTGACCCTCATGAAGAGTATTTAATACGAAAAATATCTGACTTAATCTATGTTAGTCATGCTGATTTTATCAAGGCGAAATTTGAAGCAAAAAAACTATCTTGATTCTTTTAGATAATCGACTAATGATTTAAATTTTAGCTCATTATCCTTAGTAAGTTCCATTAAACTTTCATGCGCATCAATGACTGACTTTTTTATCTCATCATCACTTGAACTGACTATTGGTATATCATTAAATGAAACATGATTAATGTTTAAATCTTTTTTGATTTGAAATATGGGTGTGAGACCTGTACTAGATATTAAACGATAAATATCATCATTGTTTGATATTAAAATCGGCAAATTACCACAAAATTTTCTAGAATAATTTGAGATTTTTGCAAGAACCCCAAGCGTAGTACTATCTATATTATCTGTGTTAGTTAAATCGATAAAAACACTTTGAAGTTCAGGTTGTTTAATTACCTTTTCACAATATGTATCTAAACTTATACACCAAGGTAGTCTGACGTCACCTACAAGCTTTATCCAAAAGTTATTTTTTTTATCAAGACCAACAAGAATACTAGATTGCATAGGCTTATCAAGTACTAAATTTTATCAATAATGAAAAGTGCAATATCATCCGGATAATGATTTTGTTTATTCACATTTAATTGTTCAAAAATTAAATCCATGTCTCCTAGTAATGTAGGAGCCATTTTTAAAAGATTAGCTTCCTTTTCAGATAGTGTTTTATTATTTAGAATTTCTAAAATTCCATCTGATAGCATTAATAAACGAAATTTACTTGGAAGATCTAGCTCATATTCAGAAAACGAAGCATCCTCAAATAAACCTATTGGAGGACCATCACCGACTAAATATTTTGAAGTATTTTCTGAGATCAAAATTGGTAAAGGCAATGCTCCTGCAACAGAATATTTTAGGGAATTTTTTTGGCAATCAAGCACAGCTATAAATAGTGTTACATGCTTACCAATTGCAGTCCCGAGAAGCTCTGCATTTGCTTGTTCGAGAAATTTGGTTGGATTAAGTATATCGTCATTATTCTGTCGGTTATATTGACTACGCATTCGAACAGTAAGATTTTTCATGAGGACCGTAACAAAAGCTGAAGAAGCGCCATGACCAGAAACATCGGCTATAAAAAAAACAACAAAATCATTTGCTACATTTATATATTCAACGAAATCTCCACTTAAATAGACTGATGGAATTATACAATGTTGAAATAAATAAGAGGATTTCTGCATCGGACTTATCGGTAACATTTTTTTTTGAACTTGTAAGCCTGCTTGATGATCTTGCTCAAGAACAGCTAAATTACTTTTAAGTTCTCTGTTAGCCTGCTCTAATTGATTTCTGTAAGAAATATTTTCTCGGCGAAGACTATACCTTTCAAGACTTTTCTCTATAGAATACTCAAGAACTTCCAAATCATTAATAGGCTTTACAAGATAATCTGAGGCTCCAAGCCTTAGAGCTTCAACCGCATCAGACATATCCTTATCGGTCGATACGACAATGACAGGCAAATTTGGATAACCATCTGTAATTAATTTTAGAATATTAACACCATTGACCAACGGCATTCTTAAATCACATAAAATTAACTCTGGTTTGAAATCAGAAATAACCTGCAATGATTTATGTGCATCTTGAGATTGAAAAACATCATATCCGGCATTAATTAAATGACGAGAAATCAAATTAATAGAATCTTTATCGCTATCAATAACTAAAACTTTAACAAGATCTGTACTAGATGGAATTCTCACACAACATCCTAAAATAATGCATAATTAATTTTAAAAATCTGAACCAAATTCATCTAGATTAACTTTTGCATCAATATCATTTGTTCTCATCTGAAAGTATACGTCACGAATAAATATATATTTATCACCTGAAATTAAATTTTCAGCATCTATAAGATCTGAGCGCATGTCAATTACCTCAATAATTTTTGAGTGATAACGGGTTTGATTATGATGTATTATTTTTGAATTTGTTATTGATAAATAATTATCAGGAACAAGAGATATGGCATCACGAATAGACCTTCCACCTAAAAAAGGTAATACAATATAAGGACCACTTTCAAAACCCCACATCGCCAGGGTCTGACCAAAATCTTCTTTACAAGGATCAAGACCAATATGAGTTGCAACATCAAAAAAACCACCAACACCAAAAATTGAATTTGTTAAAAAACGAAGAAAAGATATTGAGGAGTCGGCATATTTAAATTGAAGTGCATTATTGACTATATTTATCGGCTCATCAAGGTTTTGAAAAATATTAGAAATTCCATCATCGATAAACTTTGGTGTAATTAAATTGTAAAAACTAGCTGCCGGTTTTAAAAGATATGAGTCGACACGCTCATTAAAAGAAAAAACTTTACGATTATATTTTTCGAAAGGGTCAACTTCAGATGCTAATGTATTATTTGCAAGAATAATAATAAAAAAAATAATTTTTTTCATATTCAAATCATGCTTCAGATGTATTTATTTGTTTATAATTATAATCATTTATTTTTGT